>Ga0075463_10000054_pt1 | contig 29390 bp, 40 predicted proteins | sample DEB08_DNA_14_FD_77579 | JGI IMG/M metagenome (GOLD analysis project Ga0075463, IMG submission 77579) | Aqueous microbial communities from the Delaware River and Bay under freshwater to marine salinity gradient to study organic matter... | ecosystem: Environmental > Aquatic > Marine > Coastal ...
TTTTCCCAATTCTCGCCATCATTCTCATGGGTATCCGGCGGCTCGGAATTCTTCTTCAAGACTTCTTCGAAATTATTCCAAAGTCTCTGAAATTTCCACTCATAGATCTGATTCAATCCTATCATAGCATTGGCAATCTGATCTTCAGTTGGTTCTGGATTTCCATCATACATTTCCTTCCAGACCAAGTCAATATCATCACAGACTTTCCAACAGTCTAAGATGTTCTGTTCAAGCTCAAGTATCGGATGTTTCTTCTTGTCGTATCCTTGCATAATATTTTTCTTTTTCTGATTCATTCAAATGTTCTCTTTCATTATTCATTATACTCGCTAAGACTTCCTTACATACAGTCAAAGATCGTGAGATTATGAGCACCTTTCCATTGGCGTCATATGCAATATATTTACCTTTTCTTTTCTTCATAAATCCTGTCATACAGTTATATATAATTTACTCCAAAAAAGGCAAAATTCTTCCTCATTGTGAAACCCTTTCTCGTATCATTTGAAACTCCTTAGAAAGAGAGAAAATGGGCTCCGGTCTAGCCGCGGTCAGCAGCGGGAATATGATAAGAAACTATGCGAGGATTATTCCAGACTTTAGATGCTTCTAGAGCTTCTTCATATGTATCATAGAGTACTGGATTGTCCTTTGATTCTTGCCATTGTGATCCTTCACAGACATACATCCATTCGTCATTATCGAACTCGATCATGATTGCGTATGGGGGAGTGTCAGATGAAGTTTGTTTGTTGGCTTCCCAAGGTTGTGGGCCAGACTTATGTAAAATAGTTGTCATTTGTCAATCTCCATTTTTCATAACCTTTCCATATCTCCCAAAAGAACCAGCCGAGAATTGCTGCGACTGGACTTCCTGTGAGAAGTAGAAGTAGAACACTAAAATAAAACAAGTGAGAAAATATGAGTATTATCATACAATCTAGAAGCGAGAAATTATGCATCATCTAAAACTATCATGCGGCGGCCCAAGTTTTGCTCTATGCAGTTTTCGGTGTAGACTTTTACCGCACCATCGTCAAACATCACAGTGATCAGAGTTTCGTCATCGGCATCAGTGGAAATCGAAGTGATCTCTCCTGTTGCAACATAGTTCGAATAACGACGAATGAATGACTGGCCAATTTCAAGAGGTAGGTTCATAAGAATTTCCTTTTTCTTTCTACATTATCAGTATAGATGATTCGTTCTTTCGTGTCAAGAACTATTTTAGCGGTTTTTCACCTAATCGAAGAAAAGCCTGAACAACAGAGGTTGTTGGCTCAAAGAATGAAAGAAATTTCTTGTGAGAGGGTTCTGTATATTTGAAAAATTCTTGATCTAGCCATACAACAACAATGATGACTAGTAGAACTTTATCGACAATGCTTATTTTTTTCTCTTGTGACATACCCTATATATTATGATGGAGATTTGTAAGATGAATGTAGCAAGAATTAGAATGTACACAAAAGAGAATTGTGGATACTGTAAAGCAACGGCAGCACTCTGTAAAGATCGTGGTATTGAGATTGATGAATATGATATTCAATCCACCAGAGTGAAAGCAATGCTTGTCAATGATTATGAAAAAGAGTTTTCAACAGGAGCTCGTCCTAAGACTGTGCCTCAAATCTGGGCAGAAGTAAATGGAGAGTGGGAATATGTCGGTGGCTATGAGCAATTTGTTGCAAAATTAGTTCCCGAAAGATTTTAGAAAACGATACAGGTTCACATAGTAGAGAAATGTCTGTGGATAGTGAGTGGGGTTAGGTAGATTTGGAAACATTTCTATCATTTCACGAATTTCATCATCTGTCATTTTATTTTCTTCCTGTCCACCATGATTCTATCAATTCCGTGATAAGAATTATGACACAAACAACCAAAACAAGCAATCCAATGAGCATCCAATCAGGCATCTATATCTTCCTCTGGTAATTGTATCACCTTTTCTTCAGTGAGCATCTTTTCTTTGATATCATATATCGTATCTGTCTTTATCATGTTGATAATTGTGTTGGTAAGATTTACTTCTTGGCGCAAATATCCAATTTTACGCTGAAGTTCTTCCAATTCTTTCAAATAATACTCTAATTCTTTTTCTTTTCTCAGTTTTTGTTCGATAAAATCTGTGATGAGTATGAGTTTTGTCTCATTTGTCATTTTCTTTTTTCTCGCGTTCTTTTATCCATGTCTTTAGGTCATCAATCTTCTTCGCGTACATATAATACCCTGCCAACCATTCATTTTCACCACTAAGAGTCCACTGATATGCACATTGATCTGCATTATTCGTCAAGTTTTCTATAATACCCTGATATTTTTTACGAAACTCTAGTGGGTCTTTCATTATCGCCTCATTTTTGCAATTTCTTTAGCATCTTCTTTCTTGTCTGCAAAAATAGGCACCATATTTGACTTGTGCATTGTGGCAACTCCTATCAATTGACGTTCACCACTATATATGTTTCTCTCTTTCCTTGATCCATTACTACAAATAACATCAGAAGTTGGAACAATGTTTGTGTTTATACACTTGTAGCTCGGCAGCTCAGCACGATATTCTGTCTTGGTTTTACCCACGCCCATGCGTTTTAAGAACTTTTCGTGATCAGCTTCTGCTTGTAGAAGTGATTTTGACTTCTTTTTAGATTTTCTTTTCTTGGTATTTGTTGTGGTCATATATGGCCCAACTAAATGCATACTCATATTCGCTCCTCTGCATCATAAAAATTAGATCTTGCCTTTATACTACCACAATTATCGCAAACTGTCAAGATATATCTGACTCTCCATCCATTGGGAGTATAAACTGCCCCTTCCGTTTGTATTATATCAACATCATCACAACATCCGCTTAAATGATTCTTGTTTTTCATACCCGACTTCTCTTCTATAGTACTTTTCTGCAATGTTTTTATAATCATCCATTGCTCTGTGTATAATTTGCCATTTTATCCATGCTTCTAGACAATGGCCGTCGCCTTCAAACGCAAATAATTTATCAATGATCCAACATAAATTCCATTTTCCCTGTCTTTGTCTCTCATATTGTTGTGCTGATAGAGTTTGATTATTTCTACCGCCAAAGAGACTGTTTAGAAAAATAGAAAATGCTATTGTAACTCTGCCAAGATATCTTATCATAGGATTGCCTCATATGCCCATGTTGGTTGTTTTTGGGCCTCTCTCTTATGTCTACCGTGAGCAACCCCATCTGCTCCAAAACTTGCAGCCCAACTTTCTGGTTTTAGTTTTGGTTCAATTCCTGTCATACCTAAAACATAGCCTGCTGCTTCATTTGCAACACAATTACTACCATGTTTTGGGTCTGTGTTAATATCCAGATGTACTTCAATATCAAATTCATCTATATAAGGTATAACTTGTTGATATAGCTCGCACACCTTTCGCACTTCATTCAACAATCTGATTTTTGGTCTGGATTTCTTTACATCATAGTCTGGTTCGTAAGATATATTTGAAAAAATCCTACATCCATGCTTTCCGTCCATATGAACAATAAGAACGGTGGCATATCTGCCCATTTTTTTACCTCTTTTATCTAAAAATCTAATCGAGTCACATCCAAGGTATATTTTTGTATTTGTTGTAAGCTTTGATAGTAATTCTATCAATTCTTCTAAATCGGGATTTGTAAGCATTCTTGTGTCCATTTTGGGTTTGGATGAAATGTAGTTTCACTAGTAGTATCATTATAATCAAATAAATACCAGCAACTATTATCTTTACCAGTGTGCTTACTGCCCTCTATCCACTTAACACGCCCAATAGATACCACTTTTTTACAAAGAGGTAGATATTGGACTGCCTGTTTTGTGTGAATCCAGTCAGCATCAAACAGTAACCAAGTAGGTGCTTGTTTAGAAAAGTGTAGTATTAATGGATGTAACAACCACCGAGACCAAGGTGGATTTGTGATGATATAGTCTATATTGAGTGGAAATTTTACTTCAAAGGCATCTTTCTTTCCTACCCAATCACATTGTGGGTCTATATCTGTGTGGCCCATAGATATTCCTGGCGACAATTTGTGTAAATGGTTTACAAGTCTACCATCACCAGCACAAGGCTCGTAAAACTTAAATATGTGTTTTGGAAGGAATTCCACTAGAGGCTGGACTGCTTCTATTGGAGTTGGGTAAAAGTCATTTTTTCTGTGTTCAAATTTACTTCTTTTACCCATAATATCACCTTATTCACTATGTCTTGCGATGGCTCGCCGAATTTTCTCTGCATCCGACATTTGTTTGGGTTCCATCATCCGTTTTTGCATGTCTCTTACTTTTTGAGTATGCATTATTTCTTCTTTACTTTTTCCTCGAAATTCTGGAGAGTATTGAGGGAAGTCTAAATAAAATTTTCTAATAGATTGTCTAATAGAACGAACTTTTGACTCCAGCTCGTCTATAAATTCATCCATTTCGTCCATTATTTTTCCCCATGCCACTCTTTCATAGCATAGTCACTCACTTTTGTTACAAATTCTGTATTTGAAGTGTCTTGATAATCTCCATTTGGAAAATATGACCTTTTTACCTTAGTTGAATACATGCGTCCTTGCGATATATAAGTTCTTTCGAATACCTCAGACACAACCTTATCAAACTTCTGGCATTCTACTGCATATTTTAGTGGGCCATCTTCCATATTTCTTCTCCTAATCAATCCCCAACTGGGCCATTATTTTCTCCATAATATCCATATTCATCAAATCCTCTTTGTCTGAGATATTTATTTGAATATATATCATTAGTTCTTGTTTCATATTCTTGCCAAGATTGATTGTAACCAGTACTGAGAAGAGATAACTCTGACTCTAACCTTGCTACTTCATCTTCTAAATATTTAATTCTTTCAATCATATTGGTTGGTGTGCCATAATTGACACCATCTTCTTCATATGTTGGTTCTGATACTGTTCTAACTTGAAGGGCCATTTTTAATAATATCCATTAGTTTATCGTTGAAATCTTCTGGTATGTATTTTTTAGAAAGAGATTCAAAATTGCTGTCAATAATTTCTAACTTAATAAGTTCTATTAGTGATTCTGCAATTTTTCTTTTTTGAGGATGACATTGATAAAGATATATTGCAACATCCATATCAGAATTACAGCTCCAGAGTTCGTTCAAAATATGATGATATTTTGTTGGAACATCATGTAATTTTAGGTCCATGTTTTTTTCCTCTCCAATCATATTTATTTACCTTTGATTCTGTAAAAAATATGAGAACCAATTCGAGTTATTCGATCCAACGAAGGGGCCCAATAGGGTTTTACATATGTTGCATGATAATGTGTTGCTCCTTCGGTTATTCCAACATATTCTCCATGAATATAAAAGTCTCTAGCATATTTTCTAGATTTCTCCCAAATATCAGAATTAGAAGGGGTATCTGATTTACCATCACAATACCAACTAAACTGGCAAGTTCGTTTTCCTACTTCATATCCGTCATGTACAACACCACATATTGTATCTGGATACTTAGAATGATGAGCTCGATTTAAAACAACATCTGAAACAGCCATTGCATCCGCGAGAGATGAGGCATGTGTCTCAAAGTAAATGTTTAATGCCAAACACTCTATTGACTTTTCATCTTCTACGGTGTATGGGCCTGATGCCAATGCACTGCTTGTAGTAAGTGCAAATAAAGAAAGAACTGCAATACTTCTAATCTTCTTTTTTACGAACGCTAACATATCCATCATCTGTAGTCTCCCATAACAATGTATCGCCTATATCCCACCCCATTTGATTTAGTAAATCAACTGGAAAGGGCAACACTAGCTCTTCTCCGTCCTGCTCGACAGTTAGAGTAAACCGATTCTTTTCATCTTCTTCTCTCATTCGCCTCAACATATACTCATGATATCTTTCTTGCTGTTCAGTCATTTTTTATTCCATTTAAAATGAATTTAAGAGAGATGAGACTTGTTTTTCTAGTTCAGCATTTTGCTGTTCTATTTCGTCTATCTCTTTTCTCAATTCTTCAATTCTCAGTTGACGTTGTTCCATAACTTCTTTTAGTTCGTCTAGGATTACCGTCAATTTATCAGTAAGCTCAGTAGCCATTCAAAACTCCTTTCAATATACTATATGATTCTATTTGTGTCAATAAGTTTCTATAATTTTATCAGCAATCCCATGTTTTATTGCTTCTTCTGGTGTCATCCATATGTCAGACTCTGGTAATAAATATTTTCTGATATAATCTTTCTTTTTTCCAGTACATTTGACATAATGTTCAACTAATTTCTCTGAAGAGATTTCAAATTGTTTTATTTTCGCGTATAGTTCATGTTCTTTGCCTCTCGACCCCCAACTGTATTGATGTGACATCACGCTTGTGTTCTGTGTTAGGTATCTATGTCCTTTCTCTCCACTCATCATTAGCAGCACACCACAGGACGCTATAGAGCCCATCCCATAGGTATAAACTGGTATTTTTGACTGTTTTATTACATCTATAAGATGAAATGCAGATGCAACCTCTCCGCCTGGCGAATTGATATATAGATGAATAATCGGAGGCCTTTTAGGTGCGGGCATCAAATTATATTCCATAATCATTTTTACTAATGGCATACAATTTTCTTGATTGAACTCTTTGTCCATAAAAAGAATGCCATTTTCTTTCAATACAGTGCCTGGCTGTTTTTCAAATGTCAGGTCTCTTGGCATTGGTTCTGGTGGTGGAGTTTGAGTGATTGTATTTGGAATCAAATCAACCTTTTCTTCTTCTTTTTTCTTTTTATTTGGTTTGCTCGATTTGGCCGCCATTATCTTTAATCCTATCGCTTAGTTTTTTATCTAAATCTTTTAATTGTGTATCAATATGTTCATATACTGCATCAACATCACTATCTAATTCATCAATCCAACCTTCATGTTTTGCAAAAGTTGCCTGTAGGTCGCTGATCAAACCATCATATATCCGATCAATATATTCACCCAACCTATTATCTTCTGATATTCTCATATCATCAATACTAGTTAAACTTGACAAAATATCTTCTTTCATTTTGTCAACTTCTTTTCTCAGCTGCTTCACATCATTAATAAGAGTTACTTCTTTTTCTATTTTACTCTTTGCAGTGAGTTCGGCGACTTGCCCTTCTAGTTGATCTATGGTTTGTGCCTGTTGTGCAGTCCACCACACAAAGGCACTTACCTGTAGAACAATAGCAATGACAACGCCAATGCTAAATTTACTGTTCATTTATTTCTCCTGTATCTGTCTTTCAAATTCTCTTAGTCGTTTGTAGACACTCATTAATTCAATAATGGTAGGCCATGCTTTAAGTAAATACTGCATAGAACCTTCTACTCTACCAAACGCCCGAATAATTTGTTGCATTACACCCAATGTGACTGCACCAACAACAATAGCGGGGGCAAGAAACACATAAGCACTCAAGACATTTGCCTGTAAGTATGCAATTCTACCTATATTGAAGTATAGGTATCTTATATAGGATTTAAAATGAATGCCTCTGACACCTTCAAACAATTCTTCAATAGTTTTAGGCCTGACTGTCTCATCGTCCTCTGCAATCACCAGAATCTTACGATATGCAGCCTCTTTCTTTTGTAAGTCATATTCAACACCTACAAGTCTCAGCAACCATCCCAACCCAACGAGGAATAGTGTGCCCCCAATCGACCAGACTAATGCACCTGTTACAAGTCCGTATTGCCAATCACCAAAGAAAAAGATGGGAATTCCCACACTCAATCCAAGTAAGATGGGTACAAATTGTACCAATACCATAATGGACTCAATAAAACTAGTACCAAGGCCTTCCATAATTCTACTAAACTTGATAGTATCTTCTTGCACACGTTGAGCAGCACCTTCGATAGTTCTAGCCTTATCATAGACAGAATGATACCATTCTACCATTGCGGTTCGCCATCTAAACAGATAATGTGCTGTGAAAAACGATATTGCGACTGCAATTGCAACATATATTGCTGCGAGTGTAATAAAGGACGCTAGACTAGCCCAATATTCTCCTATTGTAATGGCATTAGGTTCTGCTAATGCCCTTTGGATCATGTCGTAAAACTGTCCAAACCATTCATTAATTTTTACATCAATTTGTACCTGTATCCAAAGTGATGATAAGATTATTGCGGAACCAATCCAACTCCATAATAACCACTTTCGCTCTTTAAAAAATCTAAACATAACTTTCCTTTCATGTTATTTTGATGGCCCCTGTGTTCTATCGGGCATCGTCGCTTCCAATTCCATTCTTAATTCACCACCAGCTCCATTTGGTGGCATCATTTTTCCCCTTATCTTAAACCCAGCCTTTTGTCTTTCTTCGGCTGCCATTAATTTCTTTAGTGTTTCTCTGTCATATGGGAAAAAATATACTCTACTGCCTCTTGTTTTTTCCCAAACCCATAGATGAATTGTATCAGAACTCTTCATTTTATAATGAAGCATTTCAAATTCGCCCTGAGGCATTCCCTCTATTGGAGATCCTATATTTTCTTTAATCCAGAGGCCGGATACAGATAAAAAGAATATTGCAAAGGGCAATACTGTGAGTTTGAGGATAAAATCTACATCTGCAAGATATATTATCACTGCAATGACTAGTGATAGCAAAATTCCAGATAAAATAATTGTTGTAATCATGGTCCAGACCCTTTCCAATTGGTATCGTCCCAGCTGGGATATTCATTTCGCGCATTGCCAGGAAAAGATGTTGGTGGAATTGCTGGTGGTAATCTAGTAGATGGAGTTATTTCAACATCTCCACCAGCATTTGCATATTTATAGTATAAAGGTATCTGTATATCAGTTCTAAGGTCGCTGATTTTACCTTTTTTGTCCATCAAAAAAGTTGCAATGGTGTGTTCTTGCCTAAATGTCAATGAAACTCTACCAATGTAAATCACTCTATATGGATTGAGTTTTATAATTTCAACTTGTACTGGTGTTGGATATATTTCACCTTCTTGTATTTCTTTATTTGTGTTGTAATGATGTACATTTACAACATATTCGCCAGGCACAAAAGTGTTAATTGATATCGTTTCTATATTTCTAAGAATTTTTGTAGGAATTCCATCAACCATAACGAAATCATTACTGATTCCTAGATCATCTCGTTCAAGAACCATCCAGTTTGCATCTTTTCTCTTGAAACTGACTATATCATCATCTTTCGGGCCTCTTACCCACAAGTCTATGTCCATTATAGATCTGTCGGGCCATGTTAGTATTACAAGAAACTCCGATTTTGGGTCTATTTTACCCTTGTCTGCAATTGGATTGATTAGCAAAAATGCAATCAACAATAGACTAACAAAACCAACAAGAAGATTGAATAAAAGGTCAACAAAACCTAAATTTGTGCTGTATTTTCTCATCACACATTACTTTCACCATCTAACAACACCAGCTGGAATTTGAGAAGTATTGAAGATAATAATCCTGTCAAAGATGTTATCAATGCGATCCCCATACCAGAAGCAAGCGTTCCTATTATATTTTTGAGCTCTTCGGGAGAATAATCCGTTATATTGCTAAATGTTGTTGTGAGAACAATTAGAAATCCCACAAGAGTCCCTACCATACCAATAGATAATACAGCATCAGAGAAAAACCAAATTGGTTCAACTGAACTTTGCGTCACTACACGGTTTTTAAACTGTTTGATATATGATTTATAACCGACAAATAAACTACATGATAATAAAATTGTAAGTATTAGTATGCTAATTTTTGTGCCGTCTTGCACTAGAAGATAATGTGAAATTCCAATCTGTGTTTCTGCAATTCCAATTAATACGACACAGACTACAATTGTAGTCCACCATTTCCAAAATACCATTTCAATATCCTTTATGTTTTTAAGTTTATATTTCTATTTATTTCATTTTATAAGTGTGAATTATAATTTACATAAATAGCTATACTTCTTTTTGAAAGGAAAACAAATGAGAAATTTCATCTTTCTCATGGTCATGATGATGGGTTTTGTTTATCCATCGATGTCATATGCACACACAATAAACAACAATTATCATTTTAAATATGTGGAAGAAACTCCTTGGGGTCCAATGTTAGAGTTCAGAGGAAATTTTGTAAAGGGACTCAAAGACGATTTCATGCGAATGTTAACTATATATCCAAAAACTAAAATTATTTCTATGTCATCGCCCGGAGGCCTTCTTGATGAAGGATATGAGGTTGGACGCCTCTTGTCAAACTACAGAGTATCCGTATGGGTTCCTAGAGATCAGGCGTGTATTTCAGCATGTGCATTGGCGTTCATTGGTGGAGATAACTATATGGTAAGTGGACTCCTAGCATTTCACGCACCTTGGCTACCAGCATATGATGGTGGAATGAAGATAATGGATATCTATTCTCAGGGACAGAATACAGGAGCGCTCCAATCATACTGGTTTGCTTTGAATGGATTTAGAGCTCAATTGTATATGACAATTACACAATATACAAATAGAGACACATTTCTAATGTTTCTAAACACCAGAGATTTAAATTATTTTCTAATGCATCCAGAAAGGACATATTCAGAGTATTTGGAGTTTAAAGATATGCCAAAAACAGTTCTTCAAGGAAATGGAGATCTATTAGAAGCAGTTATGGTGAGAAAGAGACTTGAAGTTTTAAGAAAGGCGGGAGAATTTAACTTCGATGGAAGTAATTCTAAACTCCCCTCTTATAGCGAGTTACAAAGGCTCCATCGGCCAAAGAAAGAGCAGTAATCATATCTTGAAACATCTTCGGAGACATTTCTATAAGATCATATACGTCTGTTCCGGCAATTTGATCGTTAAATTGCCGGATATAAACAACATCGTCGCCTATAATTAGTTGTACATCTTCTAACTTGCCCTGTTCGTCCAAGATAGTTGTTATGGTCGAATCAAACTCAAATTCATTGGTAATCACTCATACCATCTCCTTATACTCGACTACTTCTAAAAGTTCTTTTATGAGGTCTTTGCCATAGGAAGTAAATAATACACCCAATTCCCAAACAAAATGTTCAACGCACTGGTGGTGGTAAAATGTTTCTTGGGACATGATCCAACGAAGAGCTGTTTTACGATCTCTCGCACCAAGATTAATAACATCTTGAATACGAGATTCAAACTCAAGAATTGCTTCTTCTTCTGCTTGTCTTTCGCGTTCAAGTTGTTCGGTTGCAGAGTTTCCATAAGAATCTGCAAGTTCCTCTAGTTCCACTAGAGACATGTTTGCATAATCTACCCAATATTTGTGTCCATATGCAGTCTTTGCAGACTCTGAAATACTACACGCAAGTTGATATTTTTCGTAGTCCTCTACAGTATAGACACCACATTCTGCCCAAAATTCTGGATCAGTGACAGTTTCACCCGCCCAGCGTCCCTCTTCTTCTGCTGCCCATGCAGCAGATTCAGCGTTTTGAGCCTCGATATGAGCAACTAAAGGGTTCATTACATTTCCTCCCACATAGAGATTTCGTTTTGAATTGAAGCTTGTTCGTCACACCAAGCCTCAAATTCCATGATTTCTGTGCGTTTTCGTGTTAACATACCACGCAGAGAATCTAATGCCATACGGCGTTCATCGCTCGCACCTTCTTCAAATGCAATGATTGCATTTTCCAAGGTTTCTGCATCTAGTAGTGTATCAATCATTGCGAATCACCTCTCTCATTACACATATAGTATTACACAACTGAAACCAAGAGTCAATAGCTGTTTTTAGATTTCTTTGAACCCAAAAGCAGAAACTTTGTATTTTGTTGTTCCAAGTAACATTTGGTCACCAACACTGGTTGAACGCAAGCCCCACTGTTTTCCATTCTCGTCTGTATGTAGAGGAGCCATGACAGTAACATCATCGTTATAATCACCATTTACTTCATCTCCAAGATATTGTTCTTTGATACTCCAAGAACCCATTACGTTATTAGTCCAACGATACGCATACTCAAGCGCCTCGTCGCCAGTTCTATTTCCAACCTCTACAAACGCTACAGTTTGTGGTACATCTTCAAAAGCGGCATGTATTACTGCTACTTGCATATTATATCTCCTATTAGTGGATTAATTCAAAACCAGTGAACCCTTCTTGAGTCCACCCACGAGCCTTCGCGTGTTCATACACGATTATTCCATATTCTTTCTCTGGCCATAGACCCTCTTTAAGGGCCCATTCCTTCATGTCAAGTTGAATCATCGTAGATAGTTCGCCTTGAGCAGTCAATGGATAGATACGGAACTCTTCATTTTCAATGAACTTTATTTCATCAGGTGTTGTGTTCATATGATTCGTCCTTTCTTCTTACAATACTAATATAAGTGCTGACAAGCACAATGTCAAGGGCCTTTGCTAATTTTTTTACTCATGTATTCCAAAAATAAGCCACAAAATCCAATTCAAGAATATTGTGGCTCCAAAGATGATTGTCATTCCATAAAATAGATATACTACTTCTAAATCAACTTTTTTCATCAATTGTCGATGTAAGTCTGTTATATGTTTATAATTTAGCATTTTCAAGTTTTGATATTCTCTCTTCTAATTCATCTATTTTCTTTGTTACATGGGGATACTTTTTTCTCCACGCATCTTCTGGTTGGTCGAACCAAGTCCATCCAAAATAATCACGAATTGCATCTAAATATTCATCAAATTTACCATATAGATAAATTCCAGCATGTGTTGAACGAAAATATGCAAGAAATGCAGCACCAAACAATGCTCCGGCAATACCTGTATAAATCCACAATCTATCTGTGGCCATTCTTTCAAGCATTTCCCACATATTCTATTCCTCTTTTTCTAGTTTTTCAGTATATCTTATATAATACTTTATATCATGGTCATAAATTCCATCAAAAGGAACTTTCTTTTTGAGAGCCATAATTCTTCCTCTCCATTGATCTTTTATTCTCTGCCACAAACTCATTTTTCTAATATTTCCATGATAATTGATATATTTCAGCTCTCCATGATGTTTATAGCACAAAAATGCCGGCGGAACACTAGGAACAATATCATTATTGTTGACATATCTAACGTGTTCACAAGTGATAGATTTTACATATTTATTCCATCCAACTCTAGGAGATCCAAATGTACAGAGATAATCAACGTCTTTTATCAATCCTGCTGCGATAGTAGCCATTGCGCCACCCAAAGAATGTCCTGTAAAATATAATTGTTTTTTATGACGCATCTGATCGATAGTAATTTGTACTCTATCTAAAACTTTTTGAACTTCACCATTAAACCCTTTATGTACTCTACCGTTTTTTTCTTTCTCGGGCCATGCTCTCAAGTCTGCTTTTAAGTCATTCCATTCTTTACCCATTTCTGTTCCCCGAAAACAGACAATTAGGTAATTTTGATTCCAGACAGCATAACATTGAGCTCCTTCCCAATCAATATATTTTACTCTTGGAAATCCAAGTTTTTGATATCTTTCTTCAGCAGCCTTTGGTGGTAGGTACGCAATTGCAGACATTTTGGCAAGTAAAGCATCTAATTTTTTTCTTTCCATTAATTTTTCCCTTCGTAGATTCGGTTATGAGTATCTTGACACATAACAAAGGTTGTACACTTACTTAGTCTTTTTAGCTTTGACGCTCCAACATAAGTACAAGTGCTCCTAATACCACCCAAAATATTTTGAACAGTCATTTCTACGGGGCCCTGATATGGAACCATTACTTCTCTACCTTCTGATGAACGATAGTTCTTTAATCCACCAGAATGCTTTCTATTTGCAGTCTCTGAACTCATTCCATAAAAATGCACAAATTGTTTGGAATAAATCGATTTCTTGGTTGGTGTAGTGAAATCATTTTTAGTGGCATAAACCAATACCTCATCTGTCTCATACCACTTTTCAATGATTTCACCGCCTCCTTCATTATGTCCAGCAAGCATACCGCCAAGCATTACAAAGTCAGCACCACCAGCAAAGGCTTTAGCAACATCGCCAGGACAAGTACAACCACCATCAGCAATGATATGGCCACCCAATCCGTGTGCTGCGTCTGCACATTCGATAACCGCACTAAGTTGCGGATATCCCACTCCAGTCTGTATCCTAGTAGTGCATACGCTGCCAGGACCAATACCAACTTTAACAATATCAGCGCCATTTAAGATTAACTCCTGTGTTTGATCTGCGGTAACTACATTACCAGCAATAATTACTAATTCTGGAAATGTGCTTCTCAGTTCTGATATGAAATTGACAAATCTCTCTGTGTATCCATTTGCCACATCCACGCAGACATATGATATTTTATTATCTGTCATTTCATAAACTTTGCGAAATTTATTCAAATCTTCTTCCACAATGCCCATAGAATATGCTGTATGTGTAGGACGCCATGGGTGAGTTGGATTATCAAAGAAATCCACCAACTCTGGAACTTTGTAATTTTTCTTTAAGCAAGTAAACAGTCCCAATTTACCCAAAACATCTGCCATTTTGAATGTTCCTACACCATCCATATTAGCAGCCATGATAGGAATGCCTTCATAATGATAATCTTTATGTGCTGGATATCCATACGGAAGTTCAGAAGAATTATATGTTGGTCTGTAGTTTCTAAATATGAACCTTCGTGTGAGATCAACTTCTTTACGACTTGTCAAAGCACTTCTTTTTGGTCGAATAAGGACACTGCTGTAATCAAGTTTTAACTCTGGTTCAATTCTCATTATACATCCAACTCAAACTGAATGTTAGATACAGCCTCTTCGATCCAACTCCACTGTAAGTCATTCATCTGTTCCCATGAGGCTTCCCAATCGTCTGGCTGTTCTTCGCCTTTTTCATCTTCATCCCAATAAAATTCCAAGTCATATTCTTCAAAATCATCTGACTCAAGACGAACATCTTCAAAACATTCTCCACCAAAATACACAGAAGAACCAAAAAAGTTTGGCATTTCATCTTCATACGAAACTGTGAAGATTACATTTTTATCCACCTCATATGCCTCTTCTGCAATTCTTTCATAGAGATATTCTGGAATATCCCAAGCAGAACATGTAGATAACATTTCATCATCGGCATCTTGAATGTTGCACCATTTTGCACCAATATTGTCAATATACCAACCTCTGGTGCTTGTGTATTCTTCATCTATATCTGTCCAAAACATTTCATGAATTGGTTTGTAAAAATCATATTCAGAGGGCCTCTCATCTTCTGGATATGTCATTTTACTTACTAAGTCTTTCCACCATTGTTTTACTTCATCATTTCCTTGATGTAAAGTTAATGTTGCGTATACGTTATTTGCCATTTTAATCTCCTATAACTTCTTCTTCAAATTCACTTTCGTCGGGGTTGATAATAATTTTTACGGTATCTCCATCAATGGACAAAAATACTGTTTTTATATCTGGCCATTGTTGTATTGATTCTTCATCAATCACTTCTAGTTTCTTAAAATTTCCCAATCTAACCATCGATCAAATCACTCCACTTTTTTAGTTTATCTCTCTTTATCTCTGACCTTTCAGCAATTTCTTTATGTGTCACAATTCCATGATCTATCATCAGTTCAATCATACACTGAACATCGCCAATCTCTTCTATTAGAGTTTTCCGTTTTTCTTCCCAGATTTCTTCTCTGTATCTGAATTTTCGAATAATTTTACTACAAGCCTGTGTCAGTTCTCCACATTCTTCCATAGTGATAGTCATTAGTTGTTGTAATTTGTTTAATGGTTTTCCCACAAATAAATCCTTTCAAATAATAATATTTTCAATATATACTATTTTAAATCGCCTGTCAATAACTATTATAAATAAAAAGGACAGAATATGGAAAAAATGAATGGCCAAGAACATTACAGCATATAACAATCCCCAATCTTTCGGAACAATCTGGATTTATCATACAGAAGATTCAGATATCAGTGGGAATCAAAATCCACAAGTCCCAACATCCCTTCAAGCATTATCTTATGTAAAGGGAAGCTGGACATTGGTTGTAGATGGAGTTACTCTATTTCAAAACAGAACAGATTTTGCCGCCTCCCCTTTTTTTTCAAGACTCGATGGATCTCGTTATGATTTAGGAATTGAAGTAGATGATCAATTCTATATAAAAAATACTGTTACAACAGTAACTGTGACTAATGATATTCCGGCACAGGAATTTGCTGCAAAAATTGTTGGAACTGGAAGAACTCCAACAACAGCATGGGTCGAAGGAAATGCAGACGGAAACTTTTCAGCGACAGGGGATACTTGGAGCACTTTAACTGATGGTGAAACTTGGGGAATTATATACGATAATACAATATTAACCTCAAATAATACCGCATTAACATATACTGGATATTATCAGGGAGATGTAAATAAACCATATTTTACTGATACAGATGGCAATCTGTATATTAGATGGAGTGCGGGATATACCACAGATGGAGCAACCGCATACAAAGTTAAAAAAATAATTCCAGCAACAACCGAAACTGTTGACCAAGAGCAATTCATAAGTGAAACTAGTAGATATATTTTTTATTCAGTTCTAGGAACGATTTCATCAGAAGTAAATAATTTTTACGCTAATGCCGTTGTTGTAGTTCCACATCATATATCTCAAAGAACAGTAGCAAAAAGACAAGGAAGTTATGCGGGCCCGGCCCTTGACCTCGGAACAAGTCATTTAAGAGTTGTTTTAAATATGTCACAAGCACTTCTCGAAATCGCAGACTTAAAGACAAATTATGGGATTGAAGCAAGAGCCCATCCAATAGAATTAAGAATAGGAGCAGAATTCGTGCAAATTGCAACCAACCAAATTCTTGACTTGGCGACATTTGACGCACAACATAACGACATTTTACAATATAATGATGCAACTCAAGAATATGTTACACAACAACCAATTACAACTACAATTTTAGAAGGTACGAATTTATATTACACAGACGAAAGAGTTCGTGCTGTAATAGGAAATTCTACTACAGATGATATACAAGAAGGTTCAGTCAATCTTTATTATACAGACGCGAGAGTACAAACATACTTAACTGACAACAGCTATGCAACAGAATCATATGTAGATACCGCAATCAGTGATCTATTAGATGGAGCACCAGAGGCTCTAGATACACTAAATGAACTAGCTGCAGCAATTAATGATGATGCCAATGTTTATCAAACCATAATTGATAGAATTGACAACCTCACTACTACAACATATGGCGATACTGCTCCAACCGATCCACAACCAGGCGAACTTTGGTTTGATACTGCAACTGCTGGTGAATTGTTAATGTGGGACGGATATAGTTGGATACAATTGACTGGAGTCGTTGGTAGCCCATCAGAAAGTGGGGGCGGGGGGTCTGGAGATTTATCAGGATACGTTACAACCACTGCATTAAATACTGCAATTCAAGATATGGTAGAGTTTTCAGATTTATCGGTTGTCACTGGAGCTGCTTCTGGTGGCGGTGCATTGGCATATAATAGTACAACTGGAACATTCACGTTCAATCCAGCCATTGGGCCAGATTTGACTGGATATGCAACTGAAACGTATGTTGATGATGCGATTGCATCGATTACTGGAGCAACAGAAATTCCAGATGATATTAATGATTTGACGGATGTTGATGGAATTATTCCAACTTCTCTTACAGATTTAGGCATCACAGATGGAACTAATGGTCAAGTTTTATCAACCAATGGAAGCGGAACATTTAGTTTTATTGACACTTCTTCCGTTGCCTTTGGTGCGTGGAGTTCAACCGAAACCGTAAGTGCTACAGGTAGTAATAATGGCACCTCAAATAGTAGTGCAACAATACCATCTGGAACTAAAGGTATCTTAATAAAAGGAAGCACAAGCAGTCAAAACAATAGTCAAGGTCAGGGAAGGTTATTCGTAAATGGCACGCAAAGGGCGGCCGGATCGGTGCAGAACGACGGCGATGGAAGTGTAATCGATTTTAATTATTTAATTTATATTGATGCCACTACTGGATCGGGAACATATTTTCTCAATAATAATAATGTTACGCTGCCAGGCACATCTTGGGTTGGTTCTGGTACAGTAACTTCTATTCAAGTTCAGGCACAATCAACAAGTAGTGATAAAAACACCACCCACAGCACAAATATATATTATTCATAAAGGATAGATATAAAAAGGAGAAATAAATGGCAGAGTTTCCTACAAATCCTTCTAATGGAGATAAACATACAATTGGTGTCAAAACTTGGGAATATAATGCAACCGATGATAAATGGGTTGTAGATCAGTTTGGATTGGAAAATTGGACAGTTTCACAAGACTCATCAAATAGACTACTATTTACATATAACGGCACATTAATGATGAGAATATCAACAACTGGTGATATTGAAACCAGAGGCAATATTACTGCATTTTCGGATATGACATAATGCCAATACAATCTTCTGGAGCTATATCAATACGAGATATCCAATTAGTTCATAATTCAGCTTCACCTACTTGGCAGAGGGTTATATTAGGAGATTTTTATAGAACGTCTGGATATGTTCAAGATTTGCCAGCAAATTCTGAGGTCCCAGAAACCCAAGGTGATCCCATAAGTTTTGATGATTTTTATGGAACAACATCACCAACTGTAGTTGAATATGAACTAATTGGTGGTGGCGGAGGCGGCGGATCCGGCCGGAACAATGGTGTTGCCGGTGCGGGCGATACTGACGGCGATGATGGCGAGGATACTAGTATTGATTTGTCCATAGACGAAACATCTTACTTCTTACAAACAGCAACAGGAGCTGATGGGGGCAGAGCAAGCACAAATCATACTGATAATAACCGTTATTCCGCCGCTAGAACTGGAGATTCTTCATATTATGGCGATGGTGGTGCTGGAGGTGGATTAAGAGCCAATGGTGGCAATGCGCCCGCTGCAAGTTATGGGGCCGGTGGCGGTGGTGGCGGTGGTAATGTCGATACCAATAAGGTTGGAGGAATTACTAATACAGATCCGTCTGGAGAAGGTGGATTCGCGTCTACAAGATTGACAAACGAGGAAAACTATTCTCTAGAAATTCCATTTGGAACTGTAATGACTGTAGTTATTGGTGCTGGGGGAGATGGAGCAGTAGATAACGGCACCAATGGAGGAAATGGTGCTGGTGGATATGTAAAGATATCGTTTGACGGCACCGAATATGAATATACTGCAGCAGGGACATATACGGTAACATTATGATACATTTATTTAATAAGTTTTTTTTAATAGAATTTGACTATTCAAATGCCACTGACTTGATATTTTCTTATAGAAATGGAGAATTTTCAACTTGTTTGGTGGTTATGGGATATGAGAATCTTGTAAAGGCAATTGGAATCGATAATGTGCCGAGAATATTCAAAGACAATCCAAAAGAAGAAATACAGTATGGAGTAGATCTAGAAAGTCTGTCCACAAACAAGAAGAGATTTTATACAAATGAATCGTCATGGAAGGATATTGACCCAGAGGCCTATAGAGTTTCGCATCAAAATATAGGAGGAAGGGGATATTATATAAACAACGATGACAGAATATGGACAACAAAGATATACAAAGGGACTATTGCGTATAATACTAATGTAGATAGATGGAAACAAATGGGTGCGAAAAATATAAAGGCTGCGTCAGATGAACCAGAAATTGTCGCGGAAGATTCTGATTGGAAGGGCCCAAAAGAAATTTTGAAAATTTGTCAAGATAATGGAATAGATTATAGGGTTTATAAAAAAGGTTTGAAAAATCAATCTTATGTTAGAGTTTTTATAAATCCTCAATAAAAAAAATAATAAATAGAATAGAAGAAAACATCACAAAAAGGGCAAAAGAGATGGCAGATACCAATCTTTCAACATCAATTAGTGGAATTCGTACAAGATTATTAAATGATATTCCTACAGCAACTGTAGATGAACTTTTGGCACTCGCAAGGGCGGCAAAATCAGTTGGTTTGACTGAAGATACTGACATTGAAGCTGCAATTGATTCGAGAGCACAAACTCTATCTTCTGGTGCAACTACGGATGAAGTCATTAAACTGTCACAGGCCCTAAAACAAGTTAGAAATACTTCTCAATCTGCTCTTTCACCTTCCGTAACCTCTGATGATATCCTAGAAGGAATTTCCAACAAATATATGTCAGATGCAAATCTGCAATCATTGGGTTCTGCAATCATCCCTGCAACTAACGAAACTCTTGATTTGGGTTCTGCAACGAACAAATTTAGAGATTTATATCTGAGTTCAAACACATTGTATCTTGGAGAAACAACATTTAGTTCAGATGATATTCTGAACTTTGATCTTTCTGTAACACCAGAAACACTCGAAATTCAAGTAGATGATCCAACAGCAGGCCACGGAACGGCATGGCAGTGGACTTGGACACAATCCGCTTTGCCTTTTGCCAGACTTGCAATTACAAATTCACCACAAACCGTTGTTCCACTTTATTTGGAGGGAACATATCAAATCAATAACTTTGCACATACTGTTCATGGATCAATGACGCAAAGGCACGATTTCAAATTGAAATGGATTGAGGGCGCTGGAGATGATAACCTTGTTCCTTGGGTAACTACATCAATTGTAAATGATAGTCACCCAGACATCAACGGCGGGACTGCACAAGATGTTCAAAGACTTGCTGTGAGTGTTCCTTCTTCTATCACACTACCTACACTCGTTGCTCCGTCTGTTTCTTATGATGTCACTTCTACCACAGGAGCTTATGTGTTTAGTGGTACTGCTAGTGGAAACAATCCAGAGATTGGGCCGTTTTATCGTGGTGGTACATATACTGTCAATATCAATGCAACTGGTCATCCATTCTACTTTACAACCGACAACGGCACCAATTTTTCAGTAGGAACATATTTTGGTGAGTGGACTTCTGGTGTTACTGGTTCTAGAAATGAAACTGGAACAATCACATTTGTTGTGCCGTCAAACGCACCAGATATTCTATACTATCAGTGTGGAAATCATTCAAATATGCGTGGTATTATTCGCGTTAAGGATTTGGCAGTTGAAACAAACGCGAATGGCAACTATTTAATATATGGCCAGCACAATCAAGAGGGACATGTACAGACAATTGAACTTCGTCCTCTACCAACACTTACATCACAAATGTGTCTGGTGTATGATTCATCGACAAACAAGTTTGTACCACAAGACTTGGCAACATATGTAGAAAATACTCCAAGTTTTGAGAATAAGATTAAAGAAGTTGCTGGTACTGCAACTCTGATTGCACCAGATGGAACATCTTTGGTTGCATCTGTCAACATCTATAGTGATGCAACGTATCTTCCAGCCGTCGGAAACACAGTTGGTGACATTGCATTTGTTGAAGATACACAAAAACTCTATATCTATAAAACTACAGGATGGATTGAAACCGTTGCAAACGCAGACTTAACAGGTCTTGCAACAGAAGCATATGTACAAAACTATGTTGCAAACAATGTCTCTGGTGGAAATGTTGTAGAATATACTTCAACAAATACAGCTGCTGTAAATGATGTTGTAATGTTGAATACTGATGGAACTGTGACTGTAGTTGAACCTACAAATTATCCATTTATAGCAAATAAGGGCGAAAATTACATTACCTCGGCAGGCACTGAAAATAATGCATCTGGAGAATCTGCAATTGTTGGGGGTTCTTCAACACCAGACAAATACTTCACAATGTGGGTAGAAAGTAATGGATGGAATGGTTGTATTCAAATAAACAACAGCGGAACCTTTTCGTATGGTACTGAATACCTCTTTAGCGATTATAATGCAGCTAACGGTACTAGAGGATTAAGTACCACTCAAGGAGAAGAACCATATATTCTTTTTAGTTCTGTCGATCCAGATAGAATTTTAGTTATAGGCAAGTCCACATCTGCAACTGGACACCAAGTTATGTCATTGCAGGGTACAGTTAGTGGAACTGCTGTTACTTGGGATGGAACTTACATTACACATCCAGATTACAACACCGAAGGTTATTCTTCTGGCTCTCAAAGATTCCAATACGATTATGCTGGAAGTACTCCAGGCACAACAGACAAATTTATCATGGAATATAGTGATGCTAGCGGAAACAGAAAACTCGTTAGAATCGAATGGGACGGAACCACACTAACATATGGCGATCCCGTTGATGTTACTGGAAAATCAGGATTTTCTTTTGACCACAATACTGAAGGTAAGTTTATTGCAAAAGATGGAACTACATCGATCGTCGCAGGTATTGTTGACTGGGATACTCAAATCGCAACTTTTGGTGGTAGTTTCAATCTAAATTCAATTGCTACAGCAGTAGGAATTGATCCAATCAGTGGAAATGCTGTTGCGGCATATCGAGTCAATATCTCATTTTATCCAAATTCTAACTCATATCTACGACAATTCTCCATTGATAGTAATCACACTCTCACTTCTGTAGGAAGTACAGTTACATGGGACACTACCGCAAATAGCTATAACGGTACTCCATACGACCTTAAATTTGCCAAAAAATCTAGTACATTCATGGTTTCATATGATGACAAAAGCAACACTACCATAGAGTCTTTTTATGAAATATGGGATGTAGATGGGACAAGTATTACAAACACTGCCGGGCCCGTTAGAACAAGTAACTGGAGTCATTCTTCAGTTCCGTTACAATTTGATAATCCACATCAATCGGGACAGTTTTCAATTTCTTGGAAAAATAGGAGATTTGACGGTTCCAACTATAGACATGAATATAGAGTAAAACATCTTCAGTTTCCTTATGGAGAGTCCAACCTAGATGCATCTAAAGTTCATGGTATTGCAGCAACTGCCGGAACAACTATTGATGTAACTTTGGAGTTTGGAATTCATACAGGACTTTCTGGACTTACTACTGGGTCAACATATTATGTAATAGACGATGGAACTTTGGCGACAGCACCAGACTCTAAAAATGCCAAACTTGGTGTTGCTATCAATGCAACATCTCTTGCATTAGATTTTACTGACGAACTTACAAGTGCAGATTTAGGTACATATGCGACAAAAGCATATGTCAATACACAGGTAGCAAACCTTGTAGATTCTGCACCAGCAACACTTGATACACTCAATGAACTGGCTGCTGCACTAGGAGATGACGCAAATTTTGCAACTACAGTCACTAACTCACTGGCGAATAAGGCGGATACATCATCTCTTGCAGCAGTAGCAACATCTGGTAACTATAACGACTTATCTAATACACCAACTATTACAACTGTAGATATTTCTGGAAAACAAGATAAAATTGTTGGACCAGATATTGAAGCATATGGTGCATTTGATGGAACAACAACACTTACTCTGCCAAGTTCACCACAAGCACAATATTTTGCATTTAGTGAAGATGGAAAAAGAATGTGGGGCATGGGATACGCAAACGGAGTTCCTAATGGACAATTATTCTATCAGTGGGATTTGACGACTGCATATGATGTATCAACAAATACAAATCCAACACAAATTACTATACCTATTGGAAATGGGTATGCATATGGATGGAGATGGAATAATGATGGAACAAAACTCTGGCACTTAAACAACAATTTTTACGGATTTAATGTAGCAACGCCATATGATATTGCAACAAAAACTACTGGGTTTGGCGGCCCAAGCGTTTCAGCACAAGATAACAATGCGTGGGATTTCATATTTGATGATGATGGAGACCAAATATTGGTGCTTGGAAAAGGAAATGATAGAGTTTATAGATATACCCTAAGTACTCCATATGATATTAATACATTGACATTTCAAAATTCCTACCCTATTGGTAACAATATTTTGACCAATTCCAATTCAATAGATATAGCAAAAGACGGAAAAACTATTTTGATCGGCGAACCGGCCGGGAATGCAGACAACACCCATAGAATGTTTGAATATACTTTGGCTACTGCATGGGATTTTGATTCTTTCCCAAATCAGTCACAATATACAGATAGGTCTTCATTGATATCCAACATCGGTGGTCATTCCTTCAATTTCGTCGGCGTTAGATTTTCTCCAAATGGGGAAAAACTTTTAATATCTAATAATTCAAACGCCAGCGTCAACGTCAACGGTAAAATGCCATGGGTCTATACAGTTGGAGCCAACTTAGAAGATGTATTAGATGATAAGGCGGATACATCATCTCTTGCAACAGTAGCAACATCTGGTTCTTATAACGACTTAACCAATACACCAACAATTCCATCTCTTACTGGATATGCAACCGAAACGTATGTTAACAATCAAATCACAGCCGCTGGTAGTTATAGCGATGCAAGTGTAGATTTACATCTAAATCAAAGTACAGCGACAACCGATCAAATGCTTGTGTGGGATGGTTCTGATTATGCTTGGAGCACTCCAGTTGAGAAAATCAATATCGAAGGTGGTTTTGCCGATATGGACGCAACAAATGACCAAGGGCAATCGCAGAATATTAATTTACTATCGTCCGAGGGAAGTTTACATATCAACGAAACAGATACATTTGATATCAATGGAAATCTAATGTATGCGGCTGGTACTGCAATACGTTTTCAAGCACAAATGTTTGGTTCTGGTATATATTACACATTAGCAACGCCATGGGATACGAGCAGTACATGGACGCATGTTGGTAGTTCGTACATTAGACCATCAACAAGTGGTAATTATTATGGCAGTGCAAGTACAGATGCCAAACCCACAACATATAGAGTTTCATACGATGGAATCAAAGCGTTTGTTCTTGATAGACAAGATACACAAAACAATAGTAGCGGCGCAATTTACACATATTCAAGTTCCGGCTTCAATAATATCATCAGGCCTCCCAACAATGGTGCTTCCGGCAATGCTTGGTATCAACCATTTAATACATACACTGCAAACGAATTTCCTTTGTGGGATTTTAGGTTCTCGCAAGATGGAACACGGATTTATCTTACATTCCAAAGTAATACTGGAAACTCAGATCCAAATGAAATTCAAAGATTTGATTTAACAACTGCTTGGGATTTATCAACAGCATCAGCGAGTGCAGTACAAACTCTAGCAACTCCAACCACAGGACATTCGGGGGCAAGATTTGCAATTAGCCCTGATGGTAAAACCGGCGCATTTATAAAAAATGGTGTCGATATTGTTTATTACACAACTTTCTCAACAGCGTTTGATTTAACAACAGCCAGTTCTTGGAGTCAATGGCCGGCATCTATTCATGGTGGTAATGGCCCAGCAGATATATTCTTCAAACCAGACGGCACAAAACTATACATTATGTCTGATAAGGGCTCCTATGGGGGGAAAGTTTTTCAATATGACATAGCAATAAGTGTTTTAAATGGATATGCAACTGAAACTTATGTAGATACTTCTGTAGCAAACCTTGTAGATTCTGCACCAGCAACACTTGATACACTCAATGAACTGGCAGCTGCACTAGGAGATGACGCTAATTTCTCCACAACAGTTACTAACTCATTGGCAAATAAACTAGAAGCATCTGATTTGAATGGATATGCAACCGAAACTTATGTTAACAATCAAATCACAGCCGCAACTATTAGTAGTTATAGTGATGCAAGTGTAGATACACATCTAAATCAAAGCACAGCAATAACCGATCAAATGCTTGTGTGGGATGGTTCTGATTATGCTTGGAGTACTCCGGCTGAGAAAATCAATATATTAGGCGGTATTGCCGATCTGGTCGCAACAAATGACCAAGGGCAATCGCAGAATATTAATTTACTAAGTTCGCCCACGGGAAGTTTACATATCAACGAAACAGATACATTTAATATCCATGGAAATCTATTGTATGCGGCTGGTACTTTAATACGTTTTCAAGGGGATTGGTTGGGCATTGGTGTATATTACACATTAGCAACGCCATGGGATACGAGCAGTACATGGTCGTATGTGAACGATGCGTACATTAGACCATCAACAAGCGGCAATTATTATAATTCGGCAAGTACAGATGCCAAACCTACAACATGGAGACTTTCATATGATGGAGTCAAAGCGTTTGTTCTTGATAGACAAGATACACAAAACAATAGTAGCGGCGCAATTTACACATATTCAAGTTCCGATGCATATGATTTAATCAGGCCTCCCAACAATGGTGCTTCCGGCAATGCTTGGTATCAACCATTTAATACATACACCACAAACGAATTTCCTTTGTGGGATTTTAGGTTCTCGCAAGATGGAACTAAAATCTATCTTACATTCCAAAGTAATACTGGAAACTCAGATCCAAATGAAATTCAAAGATTTGATTTAACAACTGCTTGGGATTTATCAACAGCATCAGCAAGTGCAGTACAAACTCTGGCAACTCCAACCACAGGACATTCAGAAGCAAGATTTGCAATTAGCCCTGATGGTAAAACCGGCACATTTATAAAAAATGGTGTCGATATTATTTACTACACAACTTTCTCAACAGCGTTTGATTTAACAACAGCCGGTTCTTGGAGTCAATTGCCCGCAATTATTGATGGTGGTAATGGTCCAGCAGATATATTCTTCAAACCAGACGGCACAAAACTATACATTATGTCTGATAGGGGTTCTTACACGGGGAAAGTTTTTCAATATGACATACCAGTAAGTGATTTAAATGCATATGCAACAAAAGCATATGTAGACACTTCTGTAGCAAACCTAGTAGATTCTGCCCCAGCAACACTTGATACACTCAATGAACTGGCTGCTGCACTAGGAGATGACGCTAATTTCTCCACAACGATTACTAACTCACTGGCGAATAAGGCGGATACATCATCTCTTGCAGCAGTAGCAACATCTGGTAACTATAACGACTTATCTAATACACCAACTATTCCAACAGTCCCTTCTACCACTGCAAATGTTCTCTCGGGCGCAACACATTCATTAGATTTAAGTGAAAACTATTTCAAAATTGATTTGAGTAGTAACACCACATTTTCTACTACCAATCATCCAACTAACGGAGAGTGGTATGAAGGCAAGATAGAAATTACAGGTAATGCATCTCAACTAACACATAATATGGTTGTTGATCCTGGCGGAATTACAAATTGGAGACAAACAAAACTTAGGTCTCAGGGCGGATTTTATGACCAAGGATTTGACTCCAAGGGCTTCTTTGCTGTTTCTCCAGATGGCATCTATGCAGTAAGTGGTTACTATGTTGGTACAAGCGATTATAGAGTTGCGATTTGGCAAATGTCAATTCCCTATGATGTTTCAACAATATCGGGGTCTCTATATACATCACCAAATCTACATAGTACAATTGGGGGGCTTAATCAAAACTCAGCTGTTTATTTTGTAAACAATACCATTCTGCAACTGAAAACAAATCATGTAATTGATGTCACTACTGGTACGGCGACAAGCAATAGTACATACGGAACCTTGCCATCTAATGGCTCTGAATTTGGGAATTGGTCATCAGATGGGACAAAATATATTACTGTCAATTCTTCTGTGGCTATAAATACATGGCAGTTGTATACCGCGACGACTCCATTTCGCGCCAATACACTATCTCTCACTCAACAACGTACTGTGCCAGTCACTGGAGGCACAACATCAGCATTTGCTGGATACAAATCTATATGGATCTCTGATGATGGTTTGAATATATATCTTGCTGGACAAAATGCGAGTGGAAGCAATGTACAACATATGTTGAAGTACTCTTTGAGTACAGCATTTGATTTAACTACGGCGGTATATGATCAGGTATATTATGAAGATAGTCAAGTTTCTCTTATTCATGGTAGATTTTTAGACAATGGTAATACTTTCCTCGTTCCAAGGTTTAATACTGATGGGATGAAGGGTTTTTATAATTTGGCCACATCACCAGTGTTAAACACAACAACATGGCCTGGAAGTTGGAAGTGGGAAGGCGGTTCTTCACCAGCGGCAACAGAAAATAATGAAGTTGACATTATTAATTTTGTTACTACAGATGGTGGCGGAACATTTAATGCGTGGTTGGAAAAAGATAGCGACAAACCTGCTGGATTTGATGGACAATATTCAAGTCTTACTGGCGCACCAACTCTTGCAACAGTTGCAACATCTGGTTCATATAACGACTTAACCAATACACCAACTATTCCATCTCTTACTGGATATGCAACTGAAACTTATGTAGATACTTCTGTAGCAAACCTTGTAGATTCTGCACCAGCAACACTTGATACACTCAATGAACTGGCTGCTGCACTAGGAGATGATCCTAACTTTGCGACTACTATTACCAATCAAATTGCTTCAAAAGCAAATGCGTATAGTACTGTGACAGTGACTGCATCTGGTGGATATTTCTACATTGATGGAATTCAACAAGCAACTCTTTCATTTGAGCCTGGCAGAACTTATCGTTTTGATCAATCAGATGCCTCAAATGGATCACATCCACTAAGATTCTCAACAACCTCTGATGGCACTCATGGCAGTGGTGTTGAATATACGGTAGGAGTTACTACAAACGGAACTGCTGGTTCTGCTGGTGCATATACTGAAATTGCAATCACACACGCAACACCAGATTTATATTATTATTGTACAAATCATAGTGGAATGGGCGCTGGTTCTGTAGTTGGAAACTTCTCAGGTTCATATTCAGATCTTACTGGAACCCCAACTCCATATTCAGATAGTATGGTAGATACACATCTCAATCAATCTTCAGCGTCTACAGGACAAGTATTGTCTTGGAATGGTTCTGATTATTCTTGGGCAGATGTTGCTGGTGGTGCAACCACATCTGATACTGCACCAACTTCACCAAGTGCTGGAGAGTTCTGGTTCAAATCAGATTCAGCTGATTTGTATTTGTATTACACTGATGCTGATAGTTCTCAATGGATACAAGTTGGTGGTGCTGCTGCTAGTACTACAACTGGTTCTTCAAGTTCTTCTTCAACGATTCCATTTACTAAATTTTATCTAAGTGCAAGTCAGCCTGGTTCAACTGTTTCAAGTAGTTCATATCTAGGACAAAATGTAGGCACTTGGTACGAAGTAACATTTGCAAATGCTGCTAATACAGCCGGATTATCACCAGATAGCTCAGACAGAGATCCTACACTAACTGGCATTACATTTAGTGGAGATAAATTCTCAGGATTTGTTCAGAATGGTATATACGAAATATCAGTACAGCCGGAAGTATATGAAAGAAATAGTACAGCAGGCCAAAGATATCATGGATGGGAAGCAAGCACTGGTGCTTTTAGTTCTGCTGGTTGGTTAAGCCCAGGCACTGGTTCTTTTAACATTAATGGAGTA
>Ga0075463_10000065_pt1 | contig 28094 bp, 54 predicted proteins | sample DEB08_DNA_14_FD_77579 | JGI IMG/M metagenome (GOLD analysis project Ga0075463, IMG submission 77579) | Aqueous microbial communities from the Delaware River and Bay under freshwater to marine salinity gradient to study organic matter... | ecosystem: Environmental > Aquatic > Marine > Coastal ...
TCATCTTCTACATCCATTAACAATGTTTTTTGTAGTTCTGTAAGTTCTTCCTTTTCACCACCATCATCTTCATCTTCACCATATAGTTCTCTCTTACGAACTACTTTTTCTTTCTTAACAATTCCCCTATCAACCATTACTGCGTTGTTAAATGCAATTACAAGTGCAACTGCAAGGGGGTCAAATACAAAGATAATAATTAAGATAAACCAATTGATAATTTGGTCCATAGGTCTATCCAACAACCCACTTAGATATTCAAGTGGTCCTAATTCAGAAGAAACTCCTTCCATAGATTCTAAATCTAATATCTTTAATTGTATTCCTTGTAGTGAATCTGCTGCTACTTCTCTTTTTGCTTGAACAGATTTACGATTCTCTTCTTCAACTTCGATACGTTTTTGTGCCAACCTAAGTTCGGAAGTTGATATCGTGGTTCTAACGCCTCCAACCACCGAGGTGTCTCGTACTTGGATTTGTTGAGATTTAGCATTGGAAAGAGTACCAATGTTATCAGAAATTCTTTTAAGTTCTTCATCATATCTTATTACATCATCACCCCAAAACTGTTCTTTCTGTTCTAGGAATGCTAATTGTTTTTCTTTTATACTATATTGGTTAAATGTATCTTGAAATGCAGATGTTAAGAATCCATAGATACCCAATGATGTTATAAGGATTAAGATAAGTACTGCACCACTTAGATACAATCTAAATGATTTATTTATCTTATCCCAATAGTTGTATAGATAACCAGCAGTAATAAGTTTAGCTAGTTCTAATGAACTTGCCATTACTATTACAGAAAGTGAGGCACCAGCAAATAGTTTCGATAAACCACTTACCGAAAAGAACGCGGCATTAAATGCTACGAACAGTGCAGACAATCCTAATAATAATGTTCTGAACTTCATAAGGCGTTACCCCCTTTCAACAAATTCTTGTATCTCTCTGAGTGCTTTCTCGATTTCTTGTAGATATACACCAGCCTGTCTTGAGTCAGCTGGTCTTTCACCTGTTACCATTTCTCTAACTACTTTAGATTTGTTTACACATGAATCTAATGCATTTGAAACTTTTTGTTTGTAAATATCTTTCATTTGATATATTTTATTGTATAAGTATAAATATTAAGATATAAAAAAAGGGGAAATTAATCCCCTTTTCTTATTTTTGATTAATTGGTTTTAATAAGAAATCTTTAAAGACTTTGCCTTTTTATTAATTTTCTTATCAATGAGGAGAGTGAGTAACCCATTATCAAATTTAGCAGTTGTTTTTGTACCATCGTAATCAGTACCAACTGTTAATACTAAATCAATATCTTTGACAAAACGAGAAGTTTGTTCTCCTTTTTTAGATTTGATTGTAATTTCCTCTTCAGTAACATCTACTGTAATATCTTTTGGATTATGTCCAATAGTGTTAATTGTAACTTGTTGTTTACCATCTTCTAATGTTGTTGCTTCAAATTGTGAATGCAATCTATTAGTTGGTTTTGTTGTGTAGATATCCTTAAAGAAGTTATCTACGAAATTTTCATTAATTGTGTAAAACATAATTGTCCTTTTTTTAAATTAAACATTTACTATATTATGTACCAAATCTATACCAATCTTAAAAGTATGACAATTTGTCAGTATAATCACTTTTGGTTATGACTATTTGTCATTCTATATCTTGAGTTGTTAGAGATTTATATAAAATTTCAATTTCTTCTTCCGTCCAACACAATCCCAATCCATAAGAATCTTGTAATTCTATTACATATTCTCCTTTTTTTAGATTATCTAAATCTTCCCATTCATCATTAGCAGATGAAATCAAACACATGCAATCATTTTCAGGATTATCTTTCGGTAATGGTAAAATAAAATAGTAAAATTTATTTCCATCATATTCATCTTCATACTTTTCCCAACCCTGTCTTTCGAAAGTTTCTTCGGTAATAGGAGTTACAGGAAATTCTATTATCTCTTTCATCCAATTAATTATTCTAATACAATTTTTATAGTATCAGTAGTAAGGTATTGTCTGATAGTACCAGTTAATATAAGGGTATCTCCTATCATTGTATTGATTGGTGCTATTACATTATGAACTTTACCATCAACCACATAAGATGATTGATTAGATGTACTTACATCCTCTCCTTGATAAGTCCAAGTAAGATTACTATTCCAACTTACTTTTAATGGCTCATTAGAATAATAGTTATCAACTGTACCACTTACTGTGTGTATTGTTTGATTTGTATCTTGATTTAATTGTAAATGATAATATCCATTGATATCCATTGGTAAGTTACCATCAATCTCCAATGTTGGTTCTTCTAATAAGAATATATCATCCTCTTGTGTACATGATGTTATTGTTCCCAATAACATTAGTGAATAAAGAACTAATGCGAATTTTAATAAAAAGTTTATACTATCGAATTGTTTCATTACAATAACTTTTTTAATATACTATCCCATGTAGGATAAGGTCCTACTTTGTTATCTTCATAGTTTACTCCGAACTGTAAGTGTTCACCTCTAAACTCACCAGCTCCATTCTTCTTTCTATCATCAATAAGATAATCACCTACTAATAAATCTTTTCTGTGTGTTGTGAATAATCTTTTGTGGAATATATTACCAAAGTAATCTTCTATCCAAAATCTCTTATCACTCAAACTCATTGGATTACCCCATGGAGCGGAAGTAGCGATGAATAATTCATACTTACCACTTTCGTGTAATTTCTTTACCGCCTCAATAGCTCCATCCATTGGAGGTGGGTTTCTGAATATACCTTGGATATGGTCAGGATTATCTTTGTATCTTTCCTTTAAGTAAGGGTGTAAAGTGAAAAACTTATCGAAAGCCTTTCCCAAATCAACCAATACACCATCCATATCAATGTAAACTATTTTCTTTTTCAAATTTTTTGTTTTATTAAGGTTAATATTATCACTCATTTACTATGTAAATATACGAAAAATAATTGGATTTACCAAGCTTTTTTTCATTTATTTTTCAGTAAGATGAGCTCTGAAACCAAGTATTGGAATATGACCTGTGATTTCTATTTCTCTTTTCTTAATAAATTGTTTAGATACTTTTAGGGTTTCTAAATCAGTTTCATTCATTACCCAATCTTTGAATAGGTAAGTTAGTAATTTACTTTTAATTGCTTTAATCATAATTTTAATGTTTTAACTTATTTACTATGTAAATATACGAAAAAAATATGAGAAATCCAAGCAAAAAGTGAATTATTTTAATTAGCAAAGTGTTGTATTAGAATAACTAATACTAAACTTACACCAATACCAAACATCAGTTTAAGGAAGTCTTTACCAATCAATGGGAATACTTTTTTAAGCTGATTCTTTTTTAGGTTATATGTGTTAAGAGCTAATTCCCTTCCTGCTAACATTCCCACAAAAACAAATGTAGTACTCATTGGAATATTGTTGTATTGTTTGAAGTACAATAAAAGGAAAGCATATATTAAATCAATAATAGTTGCTGAACGAATAAACTTAGTTGATGTTTTACTTATAATAAGTTTTTGAATCTTACCTCCACCACTCTTAAAGACGTATCCTAATACTACTAAATAGAATACTACGATTAACGAAGTTTCAAACCAAGTATGTTCTCTTGGTAAGAATACTGCTATGTTTGCATGGTCGTGTTGTAACCATTGAATCCATAGGAATCCAGTAGATAACCATTGTCCAACTCTCCATACCTTATCATACTTTGGATTGGGTTTGGTTTTCTCATCGATAAATTTAGATACAATAAACCATACTACATATGCAGTTACCGCAGCAACTCCATATCCTAAGAAACTTTTTATCAACATCTTTTCCATCACAAAGGTTGATGCGAATGCTGACAAAACTAAGAAGGATGTAGATACTGGTATTCCCCTTCTAGTTAAGATTAATAATGCTAATGGTGCAAGGACATGCCATATCGATGGTTCTATGTAAGGTATCTTATCTAATCTACCATAAGATACATCTCCCATATATTGTCCATTAAAAACAACTCCCATTAGAATAATAGAAGCAAATCCCCATAACCAATACCATTTGATATCTTTATTTGAGTTTAACCAAGTTCCTAAAGTTTGTAGTGAATCGTTTGCGATTACTGCGTATCCTGCAAGTAAGAAACCTAATATGGGAAGATATTCCATAATTTATGTATAAGTGTTTTTTTATAATACACCAATACATATTAAGTAAATCCTAATCCAATGTTAAGAGAATATTATCTTTTTATTACATAAAAAAAAGGGGAAACCTTTCGGAATCCCCTTTAATTTATATTAAATCTTTATTTTCTTTTCTGTATTTTTTAGATGGGTCTAAATAATCTAACAAGTCGAATGGGTCTATATCTTCCAAATCCCATTTGTTTATCATCTCAAACACTTTTATTCTATCTTCACTATAAAGATGCTCATAGTATGTTATTGGAATGTTTAAGTTTTCACTAATACCTGATATGATTTTTTTTCTATTTTTTAATTCGTCATCTACTCCATTTTCAATAGCCCATTGAAAATCTTTTTTAGTTAACGAATTAAATGTCCATGGAGAATATACATCTAACCCTAACCTCAGTTTTCTAAATAAATTAACATAAGCTTCGTAATGAGAATCCCATATAATTCTATCTAACAATATTGTTTTATCAAAGTGAGATGAAAATTCTATTCCAAAATCAATTGGATTTGTTCCTTCTTTTTCTTTTGGTAATTGATATCCAATTGTTTTTACTATTATATTCTTATACTCACCTAATTCTTTTAATGGATATTTGTTATCTAATTTAGTAGGCCCACTATCGTAGTTATATGGTTCATTTTTTAAAAAATAATTTTGACTAGCAATACCTCTTGATAAAGAAGTTGTTCCACTTCGTGGTGCACCTATAATTAATAGTTTCATTACGCATAATTTTGTAACAATCTTAGTATCTCATCTAATGATTCATGTCTGTGGTTATCTAATAAGTTAACTGAGTAAACATATTTAGATTCTTTAACCTTTGGTACTTCATGTATTGCTGAATCATTGGCAAACTTTAAATCAATTTGTTGTGGGTCTCCACATAAAATCATAGTTGATTTTTTTCCTAATCTACCCAATACCATACTAAGTTGTTGTTTAGTTAAGTTTTGAAATTCATCTACAATAACACAAGCATTATCAAAGGTTCTTCCTCTAAAGTGAGATAAAGATACTAACTCAATCTTCTCATCAGATTCCATCTTTTGTAATATAGTTGGTTTGTTATAAACTTTTCTCATATTAGAACGAATTGGAACTAACCAAGGCTCCATCTTTTCATCAAGTGAACCAGGTAGATATCCATTATCTTCATTGGATACTGTTGGTCTTGTTATAATGATTTGATTTATTTTTCTTTGGAAATACATATCTAATCCAATTTGTACTGCAAGTAATGTTTTACCACTTCCTGCTTTTCCAAGAACAAAGTTATAAGGATGATATAGGATATTAGTCTTTGCCATCTTTTGTTCTTCTGATAATGATATTGAAAATCTAACCTTTCCCTTTGGTGGGTTTTTACCAATATTTTGTGTAGCCATTATTTATTTTTTAAATTAACCAAGTTAATTGTTGTTAATAAGTATATGTTATATTAAACTTTTAACAGGCCCGAACCAAACAATTAAAGCCTTTCTTTTACCTTTTGTAACCGCAGTTACTGAGTGTTTTTGTTTTCTTCCCTCATATATTACATAGTCTCCCTTTTTTTCATATTCCTCTACCTTCTCACCTTCTATATATAAATGTGCACCCTCACAATCATCTTCAAGTAAAATATTTAAGGTTATTTCAGAATATTTATCTGTATGTGCAACTGTTGCTTGTGGTGGTACTGCTTCTACTGTATGTAGGGTTAAACAATCGTCTATACTTCTACCCGATAATTCTTCAAGTATTTTATTAAGATTTGGATTTCTAAGTGAATAATGTATAACTTTAGTTGTAGTAATCCAACTCTTATCTAAACTAACAGGTGCCCAATCGCCTGTTATGCTTATTTTCTTTTGCCACTCTGCTTCGTTAATTAATGGTGTTTTTTCTAACTCGTTAATAAGTTCATTAAATTTCTGTGTAGATAGTTTCATAATAAGTTATTTAAGAAAGTTAAATTTTGTAAAACCAATTCTATAACAAAGTATAGAAGATACTCGATTCCAATCATCGGCATATAGGTAGAGTACTTCTTTATTAAAATACTTAAACATATTTTCTATACCATATCTATAAAATTTATATCCTGATTCGGGTTCTGGTTTATTTTGTTTTGATAAAAATGCCCCTCCTCCATATTGTTCTGTTTTTGATTTGAAAGTATTATGTTCAGATTTCCAATCAATACTTATACACTCGTTGTTTAACCAAGACCATCCAACTACTTTATTTTCAAATTCCCACAACATACAAATAGAACCGAATACTAATCGTTCTTTTACCTCATCAATTGTTGGAATACCATCCCATACCAAATCTTGATGTAAAAAATCAATTACTTTTTGTAATTTAGAAACATTCTCTTGAAAATTTGAGAGTGTGATAAACGAGTTGGTGTACCTACTATCGGGTTCGATGTGGTTCATATCATTTCTAAATAATCTTAATTGAACATATTCTGTGTTATTCATATTAAATCAATATTACTTTTTCTCCATTCTATTTCTTGAATTGGTATATTATATTTTTGACAAATTGCAGATGGGGCCCAACCTTCTCCATAGCCAATTCCAGCTTTACGATATCTATAATATCTTGGATTTCTATTTTTAGAAGTATAGTAATTTTCTACAAGTGTTTGTATTATTTTTATATCAGATATCATTTTATCTATCTCATTTACTTTGGGTAATGAAATAAGAGCCTCTGGTATATAATATTTTATACTTTCATCTGATGATATGTGTGATAATAATGTATCTCTAATATGATATTCATTCTCGTAAAAGAATTTTGTCAACTCACTTTCTACATATAAATCAAAAATTTTGTAGGTATATAATGAATTATCATCATATTTAATATCGGTATTATATCTAACCAACCAATCAGAATCTATATAAGTAATTCTTTGATTATATTTTTTAGAAAGATTAAATATAAAATTAATCTTTTCATAATAACTAAATATATCTCTATCATATAAAGTGTTATATGAATTATCAAATATATCTACATTATCAGTTAGTACTTCTAAATGATTTTTTGATGAAAATGCATTGATAATGTGTTGATATTTAGTAGTCCACTTACTACCAACACACATTGTTGCATAAATCATTTTAAGAATGTTTTGTCTTAAAATACGAAAAGAAATTTGTTAATATAGTGTCTACTTTAGTTGATTCATCTGAAGTTAAATCGTATGAACTTCGTGTAGCTATATTAGTTACATCTATACTTTTATACTTACTTAATTCTTTATTTGCCATTGTATTTATCCTTTTATTTGTTATGTACTACAATTCCATTTGCAATATAAGAGTGTATTCCATCTACTGTAAAGTTATATACTTTTTCTGAAGCATCTGACCTTACAACTGAAATTTCTTTTATTTCTTGCCATTGTTCATTTCTGTTAATAAAATCACCAACCTTTAATACTTTTGGTTCTTGTTCTGATAAGTATGGTTCTTGTCCATTATCAGGTACTAATGATTTCCATCCATCTTTAGTTAAGAATGGATGTTCTGGTGTAAATTCTATACCAGTTTCATATATTGTTTCTCCATCATTATCAAGAATTTTTATTGTATATAAAGATGGTACATCTCCTAATGATTTACAAGCTTCTTCGTGACTTCCAACAGTATCTCTATGATTTATTGCCGTTACCTTACCTAAAGTGTAATGACCGTTTTCTGAATCCCAACCTTGTATTCCATCTCCTACATCTATATCTTCAATTAATTTTATAGAATCATCTTCCATTAAAATTTCAGTTCCTTCTGCAAAACAACAAGCTCTATTGTGTACTAAGAATCCATTTGCAAAGAAGTTGTTGTTTTTCTCCACATTATCAAGATTATAAACTGTTTGAGTTTCTCCAGTTTGAATATCTGTGATTGTTTGGTTTTGAACAATGTGTTCAGGATTTGCTTGTGAATCAACGTGCCATAGTGTATGTCCTATTTCAATTTGTGAAACTTCTAATCCACTATCTGCTAAAGTATCGGCCGGTCTATATGAAGCATATCCATTAAGTTCAACTACATAAAACGGATGGTCTGGTGTTGCAATAATTGAAGTATCATCTGAAAGTATATATCTTATAGTTTCTTCTAATTCTTTAACCATTACTTGATTAACTCTGTTGAGTTCTCTTTCTTTTGTTGTATGATTAAAACTCCATACCTCATCCCCTATTTCAACATCTTCTATATTTTTATCACCATCTTCAATTGCAATTTGAGTTCCTTCTGCAAAACAAGGAGCATTGTGAACAATAAATGCATTTTCTGATGAGCTTACAAAATACGAATCAGTATCTTCAATATCAATTCTCAAGAAAGAACCTGTTTCATTTGCATCTAAAACAGCTACAGTATTTGAAACAATACCTATTTTATTATCATCAGCATCTATTAAGAAATGGTCACTTACATTTAACTCGTGTTGTTGTAAGAATTTATATTCATCTGAACCTGTACTATATGTTAAAAAGTGTTTTGTTATTGTAGAATATATTCTTTGGTCATTTGCAAGTTTTATTTCACCAACAACTCCATAGTTATCTCCTAAATCAGAGGATTGTAGTTCTACAATAGAGGAAGTAACATAAGAGCCACTTGGTAATGTTGAACCATCTACACTCCATTGTCTATATACTTCCGCATCATCAGTATCAGGTAAGCCATGTATGTACATAGATTTAAGTACAGAACCACTTACTGCATCTCCTGCAGAAATATTACTTCCATCTGCCTGAATAAGGATAGAATCTTCATGAATCGCATCTTGTACACTTGTTCTTAACCAATTGGATGTTAATTCAAAATAATGTTTCTTATTATATACACTTAAAAAATCATCGTCAGATACATCCCAAGTAAGGTCAGATTCAGTTGGTAAACTAAAGAATGCTTCTACTCTCCAACCACCAAGAGATACAAACTCAATATCACTACCATATACAATACCTACTTTTCTAAATCCTGATACTTTTCCATTATCAGTAATATCAGATGGGTAATAATGATATTTTTCTATTGTTGTTGTTTCCGAAACATGAGAGAAGTTACCAATAAACCTATTTATTCTATCTGCAGATGATGAATCAGCTCCACCCAAGTTTACAAACTTTAAGGCTGAATGTGATTCTTCTTTTGTTTTTGTAATAAAGTCAGGTAATATATCGTGGTCATTTACATCACTTGTTAAGGTGTTTACAACATAGTCACTACCACTATAATAAAACTCAGGTATAGAACCTGTTGCAGAGTTATCATAAAATAATTTTTGTACATTTGCTCTTTCTTTACAATACGTTGAATCAAACAAAGCGTTTTCATCATATGCTAATCTAAGAATAAACTTAGATGCAGAATCAGTAACTGCTGCTGGATAAATCGTATCTGAATCTTCAATCTGTTTTGTAATTGTTGTTATAAATGTTGCGTTTGTGTTTATGTATGATTCTAATGCATCTATAAATTCTCCTTGGAAAATTTTATAAACTAAAACTAGTTCTGTTATATTGTTAGTAGATAGTAAGTTTTTAAAATCTGTAAAATCAAATCGGTTTGATTGTATTGTTTCTGCAATAAAACCTGTATCTGTATTTAGTTCTAATAATCTAAGATTACCAGAGTTATCTTTTACAAAATCAGCTGAAAATAAAGTACCTTTCATTATGTATATTCCTGTTTATAGTAATTGTTATTTGTATATAAATATGGTTAAATTAAACTTTTAACCTTATTCGTAGATTTGTTAAATTTATTTTTAATTTTTTCTTTAATGTTTTTTATCTCAGAACAAACTTCATATTTTTCTTTAGATAAAAACCACTCATTTGCTCTATCCAATACAATAACAAAATCTTTTTTATTTATTTTAATTATATTTTTCATATTTGGATGTATTAATAAAACAATTTCATTAACTCCTGTTAATGTTGCATTATCTATGGTTTTACATACTTGATAAAAAACTTCGTTACCTCGTGATTCTAAAAACTTTTTTACTCTTGGGCTTTCTGTTTTTAATAAATATCTTTTCCAAGATACAGTTCTATATGCTTTTCCTGTACCTTCCATTATTCTCTTATATTTTTAATTCTTAAACGTACTGATTTTATTGTCTCTGATAAATTTGGTATAGATGGGACATCTAATGTTATCTTTTGTGATTCATCAATAGAATTATTTGATTTAAATTCTGTGTATCTAGAATTACCCGAAACCATTTCATCTAGTTGTTCTTGAAAAGACATTCCCATATCTTCGGTTGGCCCAAATACATTCCAAGCTCCTAATTTATCTGTTGATATTAATGGAGTTCTACCATCTTCTGATTTTACTAACCAATCTATATATTTTAAATAATCTTCTTTAGAATCTAATGTATCAGTAACTTCTACTTCTGCATAAGCCTCACCTACTACAAATTGACTTTCTTTGGAAAACGTATCCCATTGATTTGTGTTAAGAGTAATTATTGGAATTGTTTTTTCACTAATATATGGGTTATCCTTTTCAGCTAATATTTTTTCTATAAAAGATGGAGTAGTGTGATATGTGACAGTTCCATCTGTTATAAATTTAATTATAAATTGAAATTCACCGTCTTCATAAATTTGAATAGAATTTCTTATTGAAGTTTCAAAATCACTTGCATCAAAAGTATAAGAGTTACTTGGATATTTTCCCTGTAATCTATTGTTACCATTCGTTTTTCCATATGAATCTTGTCCATTTGGATATGGGTTTCGTAATTCTAAAAGTGATATTAATTCCATATACATATAAATATGGAGCTAAAAATTAGTTGGTAATTTTGTAGTATGCTTTTTCTATTGCTTCGTGAATAGTAAGATAGGGGTCATCTTCTCTAAGTTGATTAACAACTTTCCACAGTTCATCTTTAATTCCCAATGAATGTGATTTATATAATAACTCTTCTGAATATTCTTCGCTTGTGAATCCCATGGTATTTATAAATATTACAATCCCCCATATTCATCATCATAAAACTGAATATTTATTCCAGCTTCTTCTAACATTGAGAAACTTCTGTGGTAGTTTTCTTCCCAATGGTCTCCTTTAGTAGTAACACCTCGTTCACAAAAGATTCGTGTGATACCAGCGTTTATGATTCCTCGTGCACAATCTACACATGGAATTCCACAAGATAGATACATAGTACAACCTTTAGTTGATACTCCTATTCTTGCAGCATTGTAGATAGCATTTCTTTCTCCATGTTCGAACCAATAATACTTTTCAGGTCGTTCTTGTCTTTCTCTAATATTATCTTTTAATCCTCGTGGAAATGAGTTGTAACCAGTAGATACTATTTCTTTATCTTTACCAACAATGATTGCACCAATTTGTGTGTTCTCATCTTTCGATTTAAGTTTTACTTGGTGTGCTAAGTTTCTAAAGTATTCTACCCATCTCATATTATATAAGTATCTAATCTATATTTTCCCATTCAGGTTCTTTTATTTCTTCACAAAAATAGTACACTCCCTTTGAATGTACTTTAAATACAGTATCAACTCCTAACCATTCTTTAACCATAGTGGCGTTTTTAACTCTATCAATATGCATAATTGCATGAACAAGATATGGTATTCTGTTTATGTATTCAATCGGTCTTTTGTATGAAGGAAAAATCATATGAAATACTAAATGTTAAGTTTCATTTTTCTTAACTTTTTAATTTCTTGTTTGGTAATAGAACCTATCTTATTACCTACTTGTATAAATACAATCTCTGTATCAAACGAGTATTTATCTAATCGGTATGTATCTTCTACTATCTCATAATCTTCTTTACCACTTATCTTTTTTAGATTAGGAATAAACTTAGATTGGAAATCTTTTTTTGTAATTGTAAGTTTTCCAAATGATTTGGTTAGATATCCTCCAATATAAGTTCCATCAGAATTTTGGTCCTCAAATGTAATTACTATGTTACCACTATCCGCTGATAACCTAAACTTCTCCCCTACAAAGTTTTGTGAACTGAGTAAAGAAGAAGTTAATAGTATTATAAATAAGAATATCTTATTCATTATCCAATATGTTTTTTAACTTTGGAATTACCAAGTAGTAAATAAAAATTCCATACTAATGATACCAATAAAAGTACTATGTAAATAGGACTTTCCAAAGGACTTACAAATGGTGCAGGATTTTCAAAATCCATATTAGCTCCAGCATTAGGATTAAGTCCTTCTAATACAAACGATAATACAAATGTTAGTACTGTTAGTAATGTTGCTTTGTTAGGAAAGAATGCGTTGATTCTTTTATAAGTTGTTGCTAGTGAAAACCATATCATTGGTATAACTAATAACGCTCCTAATAAAACAAGAATACCAGCTAAAAGTGGATTTCCATCTGCTCCTAATATTCCTATTCCAACTCCAATAAGGATTCCGATTGGAATAATGAATAATAGTAATGCTAATCCTCTAAGGAAATAATCTGTTCCATTAATGGTATTTTTGAATTGAAAGTACTTACCAAACTTCGTTTTTAAATAATTCATAATTGTGTTTTAAAAAATTAGAGCCTTTAGAGGGACTCGAACCCACGACCTGTTGATTACAAATCAACTGCTCTAGCCAACTGAGCTATAAAGGCTTAGAAGTTATCTTCTAATTATAGGTTTTCAAATTCTTTTACAAATTCAATAAACCATAGTATTAATGTAGTTTCTTTAGCAGAGTTCCAAGCTGTTGTCAGCTCTTCTACTAAGGTTCTAAAATTTACAACATTCGTATCTGTTGATGTATCATAAAACGTACTAACATTTGTTGTCATTGATACTGTTCCACTTTTAACTGCGTTATTAAATAACCAGTCAGACTCAGTACTTATCAATCCTCCTAATACACTTGATGATACACTTGATGAAGTTAACCCAATTGAAATAGAATCAATTGCACTGTTAAGATTAGTATCAGTAATCGTTGCAGCAACCATAGTATCAAGTTTTTGTCTTAGTGATTTAAAGTTTTTAAATGTTAATATTTCTGCTTCTAATAAATCAGCCTGAGTTTCTAACTCATCAACCTGTGATTGTAACGAAGTTACACTTGCAGTAAGCGTGGTAACTTGTTCTAACAATGAAGTGTTATCTGTTGTTAGTGTTGTATTAGAAGTTGTTAAACTCACAATTTGTGCATCTAAATCTTCTTTATCAGAAGTTAGGGTTGCAACTTGTGTGGTCAAATCAGTTACGTTATCAGTTAATGTTTGAACTGTTGCATTCTCAGCAGTTAACGTAGTGTTTGATTCGGTAAGAGTACTTACAGAAGTTTCTAAACTAGCAACCTCAGTTGTTAGATTCGTAACTTGTGTTGTAAGGTCTGTTACTTGTGTTGTCAACGTAACATTATCAAATTGTAACTCAGTAATCTGAGTGTTCAATTGATTCTTAATGTTGTCAACATCTTCAGGTGAAAGCCAATCGGACTTTTCACAACTTACCGTTATTCCTATAATGGTAAGTAAAAATAATAAAATTACTTTTTTCATAATTACATTAATTTAGTTAATGTAGTGGAGGATATCGGATTCGAACCGATGGCCTCTACGGTGCAAGCGTAGCGCTCTAGCCAACTGAGCTAATCCCCCTATTGCGGAGAAGAAGGGATTCGAACCCCTGGTACCTTTCAGTACGCTGGTTTTCAAGACCAGTGCATTCGACCACTCTGCCACTTCTCCTATCATATTAAAAGTTTTGTCTTAATGCAAAGAAATCATCTCTCATTTGCTGAACTTCTTTTAATAGTTCTTCGTTAGTTGTTGGAATCTTTTTTATAATCTGTTCCGTTAACTTTTCTAATTTTTTCTTATTATCTGATTTGATATCAATTTCAACTCTTCGGATTAATTCATGAATCTCATCATAATCCTTACCAATCTTTTGACTTAGTTCAATATAGTATTCGGATACTCTATTGTTAGTTTCATTGTGTAATTCCGTTACTCGTTTCTTTAACTTTATAATCTCTCGTGCTAAAAGAATTACACAAAGTGATAATAATACTATTAATGTTGTAATCATAATTTTTAATTTTGTACTCGGTAGGGGAATCGAACCCCTCTTACCAGGATGAAAACCTGAGGTCCTAACCGATAGACGAACCGAGCATAAGTTTCTTTTCAGAATATCTAAATGAATATTTTAATAGATAACTGAAAAACAAATCTCCTAATATAGAGTTGATAAAAAATGGAATGGCCATTGTATAACATAGTAGAAAGCCTTCTATTGTTTTAGGATACCCCATTAACCAAACTCCAAAGTTGGTGATAATAAAAAAGATTAGAGATGAAATAAAAACATTTGTAACCTTTATCTTTTTCCAATATGTTCCTAATATACTAATTAAGAAGAACGAACCATATACCCAAAGTGAAATAGAATAAAATCCTAAATACAAATCAGATATAATCATTGCTAAAAGAGGAAGTGATAATCCAATCGATTTGTTTTTAAATGTAGTTGAACCAAATAATGCTAATGCAATTATTGGTGTAAAGTTTGGTGGATGTGGTATCAACCTAACTAATATCGCTAATAAAACAAATGTTAAAATTAAGATTTCTCTTTTATTCATATATAAGTATATATAATTTTTATTCTTCGTTGTCAAAGTGTTTCCAATTCTTTTTGGATTTTCCCTTTCGTGAATATTCTTTTTTAGATTTATGAACTCGTTCTGTTGTTTTCTTTCCTATATGGTGAGAAGCCTCTCCATAGGACATATCATCCCAATTTAATTTCTCTTGATATTGAGTTGGTTTCTTTTGTTTCTTCATCACTAACTAATTTCATTTCTATATTACTTCTATTTCTACAATATTGATTTATTGTCCATTCAGATGTTCTATCTGTTATAAATTCTAAATATTTTTTTTCTTTGTTTTCTTTTATTTGAAACGTTAACTTTCTCATATTTTTTTATTTGTAATTACAAATATACGAAAAATATTTCATATATCCAAATTATTTTCTATTTTTTTAAAATAAAGTTTTTTTAGAGGTATCCCAAGTTCCACTTCCTTTCCATTTAAACTCAAAGCTAAAATCTTTTGTTTTATTAAGATACTTCTCTTCTTTATATAATTCAATTACTTCTTCTTTAGTTCTACTACCATCACCCCATTTGGGTTTTGCAAATACTCTTGCTCTTTCTATTAGTGATGATTTTTGTTGTGAAAAATCCATTACTTTAAATGGTCTATCTTTTGGTTGAGTATATTTTGCTACTATCGTACAAGACCAATCTCCTGTTTTATTTATTTTAAAATTATATTCTGCATTATATGGAGAAGCAACAGGAAGTCCAAATTCTAAATCATCCATCTTTTCATCAAACTTTAAATTCATTTCATATCCACCTCGGGTTTTCCAAAGTATTTCAAATAATACAAATGGTTGTTTAACTAATGAATCTGCAAATGCATTTAAATTAGTATTTAAAACTTTAGGTTTAACATCATCATATTCTATCTCATTAAACAGAGTTGGTTCATCGTATGTTATATTATATAATTTTTTTAAGTTAGGTCTAGGGTGTAGTTTGATTGTAGAAAAACCCTGCAACTCTTGTAATAGTATTTCATAATTTTTAACTCTACATAACATATGAGGTTTTCCAAAAGAAAAATCAGCTCGTATCCAATTCATATCATATGTAAAGTTAGCCACTCCAAATCTTTCTGGATTCTGTCCTACAATGTTTTCGGCATATATTGTAAATCCTGCCGAAGATGCTGCCCCTACAATAGTATTTCTATTCCTACAAAGAAAAGTTAATGTAGATTTGTGGTCTATTGTTTTTTCGGTAGGGAATCCATTTATCCAAGTACTAACCACACCAATACCCACTTTATTAAAATCAGAAAAGTTTTTATCCATTATTTCTCTAGTCATTCTTTTACTCATATCACTAAGAACGGTATTACTTGCAGATTCTGCTCCAATCTTTAATATAAAACAACCTGATTTATTTAATAGTTTTAAATATTCTAAATCCATTCGTTCATCACATCTTGCAAATCCAGCCCATTTAATTTTTAATCCTCGTTCAATAACTCCTTCTGCAAATTCTTTAAGTGATTTTAAATTACCATTTACTAAACTATCTAAAAACCAAACAACATTAGTTCCTTTACTTTTATAAAGATGTTCTATTTCATCCAATGCAGATTTAGGATTTCTTTGTCTATATTTCCAAAAATGAGTTTCTGAACAGAATGTACATTTTGCAACACAACCTCTACTAAATTCGGTTAGTATTCCATTTGGCATATCATACTTTGAAAAATCCATATCAGAATAATTCGGTATAGGAAAGTTGTTAATGTTTAATCGTTGATTAAGAGGTTGGGTTAAGAACTTCATACCTGTATGATTCATTTTACCATTATCAATTTCTTCTAATATATCTAATATTATCAATTCAGCTTCACCAACTACACCATATTGAAATACAGGTTTATTGTTTAATGAAAATAGTTTACCTTTCTCTATATCATCTTTCTTAAAGTGTAAGTTCGGGCCTCCACATATGAATACTGTATTTGGTAATCGTTTTCTTAACTCAATTGAAAACCATTCAACAGGCCCTTCATTACAATAATATAAAGTGAATCCAATTATTTTAGGATTGAGTTCTACTATCTTATCAATATACTTTTCAAGTACCTTAGATACAGGTTCTTTTAAGTACTTGGAATATTCATTAATTTCCCATTTAGTTAGGTTGTGTGGATTGAATGGGTCGAATGGAACTATACCATCCTTTTCCCAATTTCTTGATTGGTTATAAACTTCAATATTTAAATCTAAACAAGATGAGGTGTAACCAGCTTCATTTATAATAGCAGATAATCTTGCAATATTATATGGTGGTAAATCAAATGCCCATTCAGGTAACAATAGAAATAAGACATCAGAGTTTCTTTCTAATTTCTCAATAGTAACATCAGTTTGACCTTTAACAGTTTGTGAATGTTTCTTTATTTCTTCAAAGAATAAAACATCAGCATCCATATACTTAATTTGAAATTATTATTTCTCCCACATTCCAACTCGGAATATAATATCTAAATCCATGAGTATCTAACATCTTGGTAATTCGTTTAGTCATCGTTGAAGAATTACCAACTATAATTCTACATTCAAACATTGGATTTTGTGATTGTATTAAAACAAAATCTTCAGCGGCAAATACGGCCTCATCGTGTGTGAATCCATGTAAATCTATTTCGTTCATAACATCTTATTTTATTTATTCTCGTTTGTTGAACCCAAAAGGGATTACGAGGTTTTAATCTTTTTTTCTATATTGTTAATAACTTGTTGATAACTTTTAATTACGTTTTTATTTTTTATATATATTTATTTTTCCAGACGCCCAGACAACTTAAAAGAATAAATTAGAAGAAAAGATAATAACCTATAACTTAATAGTATAAGCACTAAAGATAGTGTCGGTCTTTTCAAAATTTTTTTACTGTCGAAAAATAAAGATTTTTTTCCCAAGTCGTTTTTTTAATAGTTTATTCAGTCGTAGAAAGATTTTTCCCCTCTTTTATATTGATAGTTCTTGTCTCTCCAGCTATGAATCCTTATTCAGAGTTCTATATCCTCGATTTATCCTGCAGATACCTTAATCTTTTGGCCTCCAATTAAACCTTTTAGTTGATATTCCTCAGTTAACATCTTTAAAACAGAGCAAAGTTCATACTCTTCCTTAGATTCGCAATGTTTTTGGATAGACCATATCCAATCTAACCCCCAATTATCGATAAGGGTATTTGAATCCATACCCCAACGATGGTATAGGGAGAAAAAGATATCCGTCATCTCGTTCCAATCGGTTTGAGTTAATTCACCAAAGAGAGTTATATACTCTGATGGGTCAATAGGGATAGGACCTCCTCTTTGTACATCTTGAAAGAATAGTTGTTTCTCTAACTGTAACGGATAGTTTATACCAAAAAGGTCGTTTTCATCTTTATTCTCATCATCATCGTTATCTAGATGGTCATCCCAATTAAAGTTATCGTTCATTATATAGTGTTTATTATAGTTATGTTACTCTGTATTATTATAAATATTATTATTTGATTGTGGCCTTACTTTATTATTATACATACCGAAATTGTTTTAGGTATCAAAATGGTATCCTTCTTTTGCTTTAAATATAAGAAACTTCATTCTTATTTCGTTTAACCATATCTTTTCCGCCGTAGTATAGAACTTATTATCCCTTATATCTTGTAATGTAGATATAACCTTTTTGTATAAGGCTTGGTTACTCTTTTTAGTCGAGGTTGATATTCTTTTTCTATAATGGTCTTGTAAGACTTGGATTCCCTTATCTTGTTCTATCGTTATATCGTATTGTAAAACTTTAAATCCTTTTGTTCCTCCCATCTACCAAGTCGTTATTATCTTTATGAATAGATAAAAGAATAATATCCCTATACCTAATAGCGGTATCATACATCCTATTACTTGTGGAGTTATCTTTTCCTCCTCTATCTGTGATTGAGTCTTTTTCATTCTCTATACTACTATGTGAGCTAATATTATTTTTGTTACCGACAAATTAATTTCCTCTGCCGACTTTTCTTACTCCCATATTAGAACCCTTTCCTTTACTATTAGTTTTAGGATTAGTTTTCTTGTTATTCTTATTTGTTTTGTTATCGTGTTTGTTACCGAAAAATTTGCTTCCCATAATTTTGTTTTATTAATTTATAGTAGAAAAAATCTCTACTAATTGATTCTTGTATCATACTCATATATATTGGATACTCGTTTTCAAACCGCTTTAATGCAATTAATAAAGGTTCATATTTTTTTCTTTGTGTAGATTTACCTTGACCATGACTAATATCTAAATCAGGATAATAATGTTTAAATACATTATCTATATTTCCCTCAACCGAATCTAAGTCAATAATCTTTAATTTTGTTTCATCTATCTCTGTATTAAGATGTAGTAATTTATATGTTACTTCATTATACAATTTAGAGTGATGATTAGTTACAGACTTATTTAATGCCAGATGACCTAATAAAAAGTGTTTAAATAAATCATAAAAAGCATCAGGTTCATTATTAAGTACTTCTTCAAGAAACCTCTTTTTTGAGTCTTTAAAGATTTCACTTAATGTTGGATACTTGTTAACAAGGAAACCAATTAAAGATGGTTGTAGTGAATCATTACTATTTTGTTGTCTTAAATCTTGTAAGACTCCACTTAACCATTTATATCTTGGATTTCTAATTACAACAACAAAATCATTTTCAGAAGTACCAAGCATTGTTGAATTAAAGTGAGATTGTAGTTCTGAAGGCTTAATACGATTTGGTTGATTTAGTTTTATTCTATCTTCATGTAAACTCAAAGCTCTTTTCCAATCAATACCGAGTGGTTGTGGATTAGCATTATCATTTGAATTGAACTTACAAATATTTGGATTTTGATTTAATAAAATACCGATACGACTAGTACCACCTTTCATAAATGTTAACATACTAAACTTTGTAGTTACATAATAAATCATATCATTATTTAATAAAGATGGTGGTTTACAAAAAATTTCATCAACTATACCGTTATGGTTATATTCTGTTAATGCTATTTCTCTATCCCTTTTGTTTCCCATATCAAGGGATTCAGATGTATCATTGCTTCTCATAGTTGTTACCATTTTCCTAACGGACATTGTGAAGAACGAGATAATGTTTTGGCTGATATGTTACAACCACAACCATTTTTTCTCTCGTTTGTTATTATATGAATTCCTGATAATGTGGTGGAACAAGTGTTCCCTCTTCTCAATTCACATGGGTCACATAATTCTAATCTTTTTTTTGATATCGTTTTAGTTACAATATCAACTGCATTGAATTGGTCTTTTATTACATTAGCCCAACCCTCTATTATTTCTTTAATCTGAATCATCTATTAAAGTATAATCATCTTCTAGTTCAAAGAGGTTATTCTTGCTCTTTGATAATCTCCAATATATTAATAGTTCAGTTTTTATTAAATCTTTAATTTGTGGAGATTGTTCTATTACATCTTCCAATACGTTTTTCCAATAATCATTGGAGTTCTGATATTGTCCTGTATCCTTTGCAATAGTATCATCTTCTCTTTTAATTTTTCTATCTTCATCAAAATTATAATTTTCTCGTAATATCGGATGAAAATCTACTCGTTTGTTTTTAATTTTGGAATCTCTCTTAACATCTATGTTTATTAATGTATATGATTTAGGGTCAAGTGAAAACATAATTTCTCTCAATATTTCCAAATAAGGTCCTGAGTGATTAGCTGAGCCCCATGATGTATTTTCTCCAACATACTGTTTACACAAATCTTTAACAAATGCAAATAATGTGGCTTCTTCACTTGCTGTTTTTCCATAATAATTACTAGGAATTGAATTCTCTCTATCGTTAAACGTTTGTAGTAAGTAAGGATAATCAACAGGACTATGACTTTTAACAAATTGTTGAAACCAAAATCTTTCCATTGGAGTTTGGTTGTTAAATATATCAAAGAAATCTTGAATTACTCCTGAAACTAATCTGTTTTTTGGTTCTCTATAAAATATAGTTACTTTCTTTTTACTTGTTCCATCAATTAGTTTTTGTACTTCTTCAAGAGATTCTTTCCAAATTGAGTGTATAAGTTCTATTAACTCAGTTACACATTTTGCTTCAAATACTCTTTTTAAATGTTTTTTATCATCTACCGAAACCAGCCCATTTTTTAGAATGTGAGGTTTAACAACAAGTCCATTTGGAGTTGCCTTTACAGTAAACTCGTTTATCATTTTTATTGAATCAGAAATTCCGGTAGTTGAACCTTTCATTATAAATTGGTCAATCATCCATTCTTGTTTATCAATTTGAGAACCGGCTAAACCTTGATTTTCTAATTTATTTAAAAAAATTTCTTCTCCTGTGGGGGTTAGTTTAAAGTCTATCTTTTTTTGAAATGTATCTCGAATATGTTGTGACCAAAAGGCATCGGTTACTCTTGATGCTATTTTCATTCTTGATATTATAATTGAATTTGGAGAGTTATAGAACAATAGTGTTCCATAATCTTCTATATACTTTGTAATGTTTCCCATAACTTATTGTTGTATTGTTATACTATAAATATTCTACTTCCAAAAAACTTGAATTATTATAATACCAAAACACAATAACAATTGTGCAGCTATTTTCCAAGTGACAGGTTCGTTTAAAAAATGATTAGTTAAATATACATAACTACCTATTCCAAGTATAAACCCTATAAACCTGTTTGGCCATACTTTACCACCAAATGCATCTACACCATATTGTGTTCCTTTTAAGAAAAGCCAAGTAATTGGAATCGCCATTAAGTACCACCCCCACCATTCTGGTCCGAATTTCTTATTAACAAATTGCCAATTGTGTTGAAACCATACTGCAACTTGTCCCATCGCGGTAAGTAGTACTCCTATACCGAGTACTTTCCATTTAATATCATCCATTATTTTTTCTTTTTATTTCTTCTTTTGCTTTGCTTTCATTTTTTTTACCAATAGCATCTGCCTTTGCCAACTCCTCATCAGTAATTTGTTTACCTTGTTGAGCTAAACTTAAAGCTGCAAATCTTTTAGTATGATATGAACTAAGAGGTTTGGTAAATTGTTTCATGTATTCTGTTTTCGAATCTAAGTATTCTAAGAATCCTTCGAAATCTACTTTACCCAAATCATCCAACTCTTTATCACTAAGAGGATTATTTGGGTCATATTTGTAAGGTTGGTATTTCATATCGATAAATGTGTTAATTTTTCGTTTAATCTTTTCATGTGTTTACAAGGAGAATAAGAACGAAATTGTCTTGCTGGACATTCACAATCATCAATCTTGTAATCAGTTACCCTTACTTGGTAGTAAGATAACTTACCTGTCTTTTTATTTCGAGAACCCATTTCTCTATAATACCAACTATTTGTCATAACCAACAAATTTTAAATCCACATCATTTACCCATCCTTTTGATACAGCGTATGGAAATTCTTCGTGTAACCAATAGTTTTGAACATTTTGTAATTCATTTAAACAATCTTCCCATAGTTCACCAAGTGTGTAACTATCTCCATACTTAATACCACCACAAAGAACCATTAGTTCGTTTAGGGTATCCCAATCATCATTTTGTTCGGCTTTGTTTATTTGAGTTTCGATTTCCATTTTCATGAATTCAGCAACATAATCGTTGTATTCATACATCTCTTTACTCCAAGGTTTTGTAATTTTAGGTTTTCTCATGTCTTTTATGTTTTATTTACTATGTAAATATACGAAAAAAATATGATAAAAACAAGCTTTTTCTTAGTTTTTTCTATTAAAAAAGGTTTCAATGATGCCATAAATGAATGCACCAAGAGAAATTGGCCAGAAAAAGATATATCTAGCTCGTGTGGCGTTGTCAGGAAAGGGTAAAATTAGTAAATCACATATCAATCCCCATATGAAACCTATAATTAGGTAATTTAATATTCCATCCATACTATATATTATCTGATTTATATATTTCACCTGTTTTTGTAGGTGTTGTTTCTTCAATTGATATTATTTTGTATATTGATTTCATCTTTGAAACAGTCATTCCAACTGAATTTTCATCTACTCCTGATATATTAAAATCAAAAATTATTGGATTTTCTTTAACATCTTCAGTATCCATTACTGCCATTACCTTAAATTCTTTATAATTCATATTCTATTTTTAACTAATTCTTCTGCTTGTTCTCCCCAAAACATACCAGCTTTAGGCCCTTTATTACATTTTCCGTCAGATTCACCTGGTATTTTAACCCAAATATACGCATCACACTTAGAATATTGTGTATTTGTAGTAGGTGTTTCTCCTAAACCTCTTCCTGGAGGGTTACACCACTCATCTTCAAGAGGACCATTTCCATTACGACTCGTATCTATAACAAAATAATCGTTAGGTCGTAGTTTACAAAGCCTTTTAGCCCACTTTATACACTCTTCTGTACTCCTATAATTACAAGAATTCATAGAAAATCCTCTTATTTTGGGGTTACTAACCTTATTTAACAATTCATTAACATCTTTTTGGTGTAGCCACTTTGAATGTCCTACATCAATATACACTATTCCATTACAATTATCTGTTAACATTTGTAAACTTTCTTGCATAAGTTGTAATCTCCACTCCATATCTTCTTTTTCTAAGGATACTGAGTGTGGTAATGCATCTGGTTCGTATATAATAATAGGAGAATCCTCTCCAACACCTCTTGCAAACCTTTGAATATAGTCTAAATAATCATCTCTTGTCTTTGCACCACCTTTTGAGTACTGACCTACATCTCTATTTGGTATATTATACGTTACTAATACAGGTAATTTTGGTTTTGCTCTGTTTAATAACCTACGAATTGACTTTTCCATGTGTTTTTTTGGTTTTTTTGGATTATCTCCATACCAAAAAGCCTGTGGATGTTTAAATATTTCTAATGCAAGTGGGTATTTCTCTTGATAATTAGATATTCTGTTGAAATCATTAACCCAAAAAGGATATTCCATTATATAAATTTGTTAATTTTAATAGTATTACCTATATTTTTAAGTTTTTCTTTCATATAGTGTTTGGCATACTCTTCCATAAGTACATCTAAGTGAGTATAATGTGACCACGCATCTGAATCTATGGGTTTATTTGGCCATTCATTATCATTTAACCATTTTTTTGCTCTCATATCAGTACTATTCTATATCCAACTTTCCATAAATCAATTCTGAAAAATGGGATGTACATATAATATCCAAATCCTATACGAATCATTCTATTCGCTTTGTCTAATTTAATTTTTTCTATTGTCATAATTCTATATATTCTTTAGGTTTTTCTATATAATCCTTAAATGGATGTCTATTAAATTCTCGTGTAACTTCTTTAGCATACCTTTCTTCAGGTGTATCATGTTTTAACCAAGAAGAATCCCATTCAATAGAATTCCAATAGGTATGTAAATCTCTGCCTGATGCTTCCCATTTCTCCATCATTATCTTTTGTGGTAAAGAACTATACTCTTTAGCTTTAAGTTGATGTTCTAATTGATTATTCATCATCATTATCGAATAAAGAGTAATACATAGCATCAAGGAATCCTATAATCCATGCAGATAAAGTAAATGGCCATAATGTAAATAATCTAACTCTTAGGCCATCAGTCATTTCATTTTTTAAAAAAAGTTCGTGTATGATTAACCATACAAGTCCAACTCCGAAATAATAAGTAATATAATCTATCATAATTTAGTGTTTAAGTTAACTATTCTTTGAAGTAATAATCTCGATATGTTTTATTTATCACTCTTTCACAAGGAAGAAGTGGTTCTTCCATTGGTTCTAATCTGCTTATTAAATCAATTTCTACCCAATCTAATTTTCCTGTTTCTCTATTTAATTTTTGGAGATAATACTTATTACCTTCTTTTTTTCTAAACGGTTCCATTTTCTATATGTTGATATAAGTTTTTTATTGAGTTTAATTTATCTGCATCTTCAAAGGTATATTCTCCACAGTCTTTTATATAGTTTAAAAACTTCAATTCTTTTTGAAGTTCCCATTGGTAAACCATATTGTTCCCTTTGCAGTAATGTTTATATATAGTATCAAAAAAGATATTTATCCACTTACTTTGATTTTTACTAATAACCCTCATCTTTTACTTCTTTTCCAATTATTATACTCATTACCTAACATATTGAGTACTTCAGCCTGACCTTCAAAATAATGTCCTTTATCTATTATCTTGGTAATCATTTCTCTGCATTGAGTTACTACCTCATCTGGTATCTTAGTATTGTGTTTTACTAACCAATCATCTAATTTGTTGAGGTTCTTTAATTGTTCTTTATCTATAAAGGTAGCGTTATTATACATTATATGATTTTATTACCATTAATATATTCTATCCAACTAGGGTCAAGGTCATCTATATTATTATAACCTGTTTTATCTATTAAATCTTCTTTCATTTCTTATTTTTAACTTTCCCTTTTTTAGTAATCCTTAACTTACCATCATGCACTAACATCAGAGTTTTGAATGTTTTTGCACCTTCATACATTTTATTTATTATATTTCTAATCATTTAGTATATTTTGTTGGTTCTGTTATAATAACAATCAAGTAGCTCTTCTGCTACTTCTAACGAGATACGATTCTCATTATACATTTTCCATATTAGTTTGCTCATAATTTTTTAATTTTTACACTCACCTTCTTTTACACATTTTAGTTCCCAACCATCTTTTTCTGCATAACATAAATTAGCATAAGTTGTTCCATCTGGTGCACAGACAGGTTTATATTCTTCTGTACATAACGAACCATATTCATATTCTCCTTGAGTACATGCTGGTTCATAGGGTTCGTACTGACATCCAAACAAGGAGTATAGTAATAAAGAGATTAATAGTATATTAAATAATTTTTTCATAATTTTCAATTTAAGTTTAAAACCTCGAACTAATTATCGGTAACAATAATAATATCAGCTCACATAGAGGTAAGGGTATAAAGACCGATAGTATATAAGGTAAACCAAATAAGGATGACCCATATAGTATAAGGATTCAAAAACCACTTCTTTAAAACTCTTAAAATAAACTTACCCATAACCAATACATTAATGACCAGAATAAAATACTGGCTCCTACTGATATCAAACAACCAAGATAAGGTTTTCTTTCTATACCATGTAGTTTATCTATTTCTTTATCTTCTTTTGTTAACCAATGTTTAAACATAACAATTTTTAATTTAAATTTTCAACCTCGAGAGGGCAGTATAGGATTCGAACCTATGTCTATGGATTTGCAATCCACCACCTCTCCTCTCGGTCAACTGCCCTTATATGTGTACTATAAGTACGAGGTGCTCACTTTTCTTTATTCTTTCTTTTAACATATCATGTTACACCTATGGGTGTACTACTATGTTTTTTCCTATGGGGAAAAAAATTGACCTCGATAAAAAAACCACTCCGATGTCCTCTTTAAAAAAAAAGTTTCATACCATTTACAAGAAACCTACCCCCCTACTCGTCTATCACCACTACATCTTGGAGTTGGGCCTTGACATATTTTTCTTTTGAGTTTATCAACCTTTGTGATTCAAACTCTTCAATTGCCAAGATACACTTTTCCAAGGTGATGTATCTTTTATCTTGGAACTCTCCTCTTATCTTTGGAACTTTAGTAATTGTTACCATTTCAGGTATTAGAGTTGACGGTGTCTTTTCTATAATACAGTTTCTGTGTTTATACTTCATAGATTTATTTTGTTTATATACTACTGTTATATATAGTATGTGAGCTAGTAGTATAATTACTTCACATACCGAAAATGTTTTTTATATAAAAGGTTTTACTATTTGATAATCTTCTTTTGATAGTCCATCGTACCATTCTGCATTAACCTCACCATCTACTAGGGATATATCCATATTTAAATCAGGACTACCATCTTCGTTTTGTGGATATATGATACCTGACTCTACATCTATCATACTACCTACCGATTTTAATACTATTAATTTGCTCATATTTTATTTGTTTTAATTAATCTCATTTACATAGTAAATATACGAAAACTTTTCCATATAAACAAGCTTTTTCTTAATTATTTTTACTGACAATCTGTCATAAGGTATATAGGTAAATACTCCCACCCTCAACCACCCTAAAGGTAGTGAAAAAATACCACATATACAAGCTTTTTGGGTAAAAGTTATTAACAATTTTATGTTGATAAGTTTAGGACAAAAAAAAACCCACCTAGCGAGACCAATGTTTCTAGGTGGGTGGTTCGGAATGAACACTTAGGATAGGAGAGAGAGTGTGGTCTCCTTTAGTACCACTACAAACGGAAGAAACCCCTTACTTCCTTGTGGTATCCTTACGATAAAGAGCTGTAGTATCATTTCATCACCTGTGACTCTCATCGTTATATTGTTGGTAATTGGTAGGAGTTGAACCTACTAGTAGATAATATCTCTCGTTTCGAACCGATTTCTCCTCCACAACAGAGCAGTGATATCTTCCCAACCAAAGGAAGTCGAGGAGTTACCCTCTCCAATCTTATACAATCACCAAATTTTTTCAAAGAACTGAGTTGACTAGAGTACTTTCTCAATCATCAAACTCATTTACTATGTAAATATACGAAAAAAAATCCATATATCCAAGCATTTTCTCATTTATTTTATAAATTCTTTTCTCCTAGGTATAAACCTAGTGAATAAGATACCAATGCAACCCCCATTATTACTAAAGATTCCATTGGATGTTTCATTAATTGTAGTAAAAGGAAGAAAAAACCTCGAATAATCATCGGTAACACTAACAATGATACTCCTATCACTACACCTACCCCTATATAGGGCATCAATTTTATTATATCTCTCATATCAATCATAATTACAGGTACAATATACGAAATTTATTCCACATATACAAGCTTTTTATCACTTTTTTTTAATTTATCTCTATTCCTACACTCACACTCCCACCCACAACCACCCTAAAGATACAACTTTTTTTCCACATATCCAAATAAAAAGTATGACAATATGTCATAGGGGGTACGATTTACGATTTATTTAATAAATGCTCCTTTTTTTACGAATTCTCTAAAATGATGACATTGTGTCATGTACTCGGATTACGAATTTCATAATTGGGGGTTAGGGTGTGAACTGACAACCTGTCATATTCACT
>Ga0075463_10000075_pt1 | contig 26929 bp, 37 predicted proteins | sample DEB08_DNA_14_FD_77579 | JGI IMG/M metagenome (GOLD analysis project Ga0075463, IMG submission 77579) | Aqueous microbial communities from the Delaware River and Bay under freshwater to marine salinity gradient to study organic matter... | ecosystem: Environmental > Aquatic > Marine > Coastal ...
ACAATTCGAGCACCTGCTAGTGGTTTTTGTTCTTGGTACTTGCTTTTGATTGCCATCAGTGCTGGCATTTCTAATTCAGCAAGTTCTATTTCTTTTCGGCCATAATCAGCCAAGCCAATATCGGCAACTCGGTAATTTTCTTTCATCGTGTATATATCGTTTCCAGTTAATGCTGCAATTTAAAATGCTGCACTTTGAGAAAAGGGTAGCGAGGTCTATTCTCGGGCAGCAGCCTCCCACATGCCTTGAGGGGTTATTCGCAAGGCGTGTCTTCATATTTTATTTGATAATATATTTCAACTTGTTCAATCAACTGTTGTAATGCTGGATCGTGATGACTGTCGCGGTGTATTTTATACCATAACTGTTGATTGTGTGTTTGATCTAGACTAGATTGTTTTACTAGAGTGCGATGCGGTTCGCCTGCTTTTCGCATGTAAACTGTTTTGCCTTGATCGGGACTTTCGTAAATGTTTGTCATAAAACCTTTATAACTTATTTGCCAGAACGATGAATGGCCGCTCCGTTGTTGAAACTAGGGCTCCAACTATTTGGCACCCTTCCTGCTTTTCTTTGACTCCATTCGTACCCAGCTTGATGTCCCGAGCAGTCAACAGTGCATGGAGATCCCTTGAAGTACAATTGTTCTTCTATTTCTGCTTCGGCTAATTCTTTGTCTTTTGCAGTTTCTAAATCGTCGTAACTTTTTCTAAAAGCATTTTTGTCGCCTGATGCTGCTGCTTTTCTACGTGCTGCTAGTTTTTGTTGTATACTTGGCTCAAATACTTCTTTTTTCTTTTTGATTTTGCCACGTTTCCAAGCTGGAACACTTTTGCCAGCAGCAAATCCCCAGATTTCATTTACTTCGTCTTCGTCGGTTTTTTGACGACCGTCGCAATGAGCACGTTGCGAAAATCCTTTGGGATTGTTGCAATCGATAGAGCGTTTGTATTTTTCACTCCACTTTTCAGATATGAATTCGTTTGCTCTCATTTCAACTACTACTATTTAATATGGTTTTGACAAGTCGTATTTTTTCATGTTCGTTTAAGTTTGCTACACCGGCAGCAATTGCACGATACAACGAAGATTCCGAAACATTTTTTGAAAGTTGGTCGACTTCTTTTTCAAGCTGATCGATTTCTTGTTCTTCTCTGTCAACTTCTCGATCTAATCTATTAATGTCAATTCGGTCCTGGCGTTGTCCGTCATTGAAGTTTAATAACACAGCTTCAAGATCGGTTTGTGCTTGTGGATACTTGGCTCGAAGTCTTTGCATAATCCTTGTGGTACGCTGTGTTTTTCGTAGATCTTCTTCTTTCTTTTCAATCAAATCTTGTATATGCATAGCTATACCTCACTAATATAATCACGTGATTCGTTGCGTCTTCGGCTGCAATACATTTCGCTTGCCATTTCTGCTTCAGATAAATCTTTAAACTTACTTTTCATTGAACGATTGTTAATAGTAATACGGAATCCATCATCTTCGTTTCCGTGTATTTTAATTTCATGGCCGTCGTCGGTTGTGATTGTTTTTACTGGTGCAGCCAACTCGGCACTGGGTGCATCTGATTTATCTAACAGATCTGGATCTTTTTTGACCGCAGTGGCAACATCTTGAAGATAATCGCCTAGTTTTTTTTGTAAATCGCTTAGTACATCCTCGTAAGTGGCTTTGTTTTCGTTAACTTTGCCCCAACCGGTTTTTGCACGAACTGCAAATGCAAGCTCACGCATTTTTTCAATGTCGGCTTTGCTTTTGTTTTCTTTTTTCTTGATAGCGTTATACTGTTTGCGTAATTGATCGGCTGTTCGACCCTTGTACATTCCACGCTTTGACTTTGGTGTTGGTTCCATGTCAAACTTTTCGTTAATTCGACTGTAGTTTTTCAAATAGTCTTCTACATATCTGACATATATTGACACATCACTGGATCCAATTTCTTCAAATTCTTCATCGCCAACTACATCTTCAACTGCGTTCATGACAACATCTGGACCATACTTTGATAACAAATCTCTTTTTTGCATTACAATTCGATTAATTACAGCATTAATCATGGGATTTTGTTCTAGTGTTTCGCGTGTGTCTCTACTCCACTCGTCTTCTTTCAATTGCTTCATGGCAAAATCAGCTATCTTTGACAAGCCTTGTGGTGTTGTTAGCATTTTTTCAATTGCAGTTTTGTTTTTATCATTGACAGCATCGTATATTTGTGCAATAGCACTAGCTGTAAACATGTCGACTAATACACCGTTTATTTTAGCAGCACCTTTGTCTGCTACAATTTGTTTGATAGCATCAATTGATTCATTTTGAATCTTTGATTCTTTGAATTGACTGACAAGGTCTTGGTTTTGACTTGCCCAGTAGCGTAGATCGCTAGGGTTTCTATCAACTAATGCATCAATGTTTCGATACAGTTTTAAAGCCTCAGCAGCTTCTTCGCCACTCCAGTTTTCTGCTGCATGGTTAAGTGCTTGACCAAGAGGTGTGTGTTTTGCCGATGTTGAGTCAAGTCCTTTTAAGGTACCCAACCCAAGCATTGCTGCTAGTGCATATTTTCCTATTGTGCCGCCAAGTCCTTCATCTAATGCTTGAAAGTCGTCAAAGCTGATATAAAAGTCTGTATCGGGATCATAGTAACTGCCTTCGTTTGGATCATAGTATACTACTTTACCGCTACGAGTTTGAATTGGGCCTTCCAAGCCCGAACGTGCTTGGTACTTTTCTCGATCATAATCAGGAAGATGATAGTAACCTTCAGACAATTCCATTACATCTCTAATGTATACAATTAATGGATATAAAGTATTTACAATCAAATTACCAAAACGTGCATTACTACCACTGCCTGGTTTAGTTTCCAATTTTTTTGCTGCCCCACGCAGTTTCATGACAGGCTCTAATATTTGTTTTAGCTTGGGATCATTCATACCGCCGATGCCCAAGTTGGCATCCATCCAACTGTAAACATCATAAACATCGCTTACGTATTCATTGGCTAAATTGCCTTCATAAGTGTCTCTGCCTGTTTCGATCTTCTTACCTATACCACGTAATCTACCTAACTTTTCTATAGCATCTTCACGTGACATACTGGCTTCTGTAATTTCGCTTTCGCCTACTAGATAACCTTGTGTGGCATTCTTTTTACCATATGGTCCATTTAAAACTGGACTTATGTTTTTTGGTTTAAAGTTAGCCGGTAGTTGCTTTACTGCTCGTTTACTTTCAAATATGTCAAATATGTTCATGCTCGATCTTCCTTGAGAAAACTCCGAAGCATCCAGCGATGTTTTCCAACAGCATCGATGCGTCCGGCTAAGAAATCCATAATACCTTGCTGGTTTTCTTCTTCGGCTGATTCAAATGTTCGATTTAATAAATCAATTAGTATATTTGAATCTTCAAATAGTTCTTGCAGCATTAATCTAGCACGTGGTATTTTAGTTTGTCCTTCAATAAGACTTAATTCGGTAAATCGTTCAAAGCTGCCTGGGGTATAATCATCTAAGATGCGAACAAACTCTGCTGTCTGATCAATACTGTTTTCGTATACTTCTTCGTAAATTTCACCAAAGAATTCGTGTAACTGAGCAAAGTCAGATCCTTCCACATTCCAATGAAAAAACTGTGATTTAACTACAAATGCATATTGTGTTGCAAGTAATATTTTAAGATCGTTTGTTAACATTTTTATTCTTTTTTCCATCAACCGATACTACGGAGTTCCTGTATTTACCAGGTTGAGTTTCGTTAGTTCTACGCAACATAGTCATCATGGGTTGAGCAACCACAGCTATTGAGCCACTACCAGTGGCACCTGATGAAATATTTTCTTTAACAAACTCTCTAGCTCTCATACCGGTTCTAACCAATCTGCCACAGTTATTCTAGAATTTTTAACCATTTTAGCTGGGCCTTGTTCGATACGTCCGTTATTGACATGAAATGCAGCTTCGGGATCGCAAGATTTTACATGTACATTGTATTTGCCAGTAGGTACATCCAGTTGAAGATGGGTTATTTGAAACTGATCATCGTTTGCCAGCCAAGTGCGTTCAGTAAACATTTGGTCATTCACGTATATACGATATGCAGGTCTTTGTACACCGTTCCAAACACAATGCAAATCAAAAACAGCCCGTACAAAATGGGTTTGGGAAGCCATAGCAAATTACTTTAATAATCGTGGTTGTCCAACAAGGACACTATGACTGCCATATTGATTACGAATCATGCGCCGAGCCATTTCAGGTGTTCGGGCTTGCACAGTGGTATCCATGTGCTGAGTATAACCTTTACCAGGTAAACGTAACTTTATTAAGTAAGTTTTAAGATCGTTGACACCGGGGCGTTTGATGATTTCTTTGGCTCTCATAGTATTTGTATTTATGCTTAGATAACATGTTACCGCCCATTCAATTATCCGCCTGGTACAAATTTATTTTTTGGACGATACCAAATCTTTTGTTCGTGCAATCTTCCTAATAAATTTTGTATGTCCCGCATCTCTTGTTTAAGTTGTTCGCTGTCCTCACCTTGCATAAGACGCATACCTCTGCGTCCTGCTTTTGCTGTGAGAGCCTTTTCAATAATGTCAATGTCTTCTACTGACAGGTTAAACTTTAGATTCGGTTTCATTTAATACTTCTTTCGTTATTTTATTAGCCGGCATACAAGCAACATTTACTATTGTATCGTTAAATCCTGCAACATCAATAACTTCTATAGCAAGCCTGTCGCTATTAGCAGGATCATTGATATATGCTTTGCATTCATTTTGTGTTTCAAACGGCAACATCTTTAGTGCAAAAGGTTCTGCTTTAAACATAACGAATACAATAAACCACTTCATGATAGTTTTATCCACTCTACTCGAGCATAGTGTGCATCAAGTTCATCTCTATAGTCAATCGCATCAAGCACGTTGTCAAACTTGCGTGATACAACTCTATCTTTAAAGTACCCTACAACTTTAATCAAGTTCTATTTCCTCGTAGAGCAAAGTACATGCCACCAACCCATAACAATACATGGAAGTTGTCGTATAAAATCACATCCCAAAAGCTATCAGGTTGCCCAATCCAAATCACACCAGTCATGATGCCTGTGATAACAATTCCCGAGAAGCGTGTGATCAAGTCGCCAAACTCTTTTAGGCGGTTGACATAACTCAAGAGTCCTCCTGCTACTAGTCCAATTGCTCCACCGATCTCACCCAACACAACAAAAGTCCAAACCAACAGTGTAAGCCCAAACCCTTCGGCAGTATCTGCATCAATTGGCCACTTATCTAATCCTTGCTGCAAGAATACAACAACAACCGGAATACGAATAAGCCAGTGCGTCATGCAAAATTCTGGAATTTTAGAAGTAATTTTCTTTGCAAATGCTGTCATGGCAGTGCCGCCAACAACTCTTTAAGTTTCTTTTTAGACTTGCCTTTTACTTTTGCTTCTTTAATACGATCCACACCTTCTTGTGTTAGCTCGCCTACAACTACAATAGCAATCATGCCCATGCTCTTGTGTGGGGTACATTGGTACAAGTATACGCCTGGTGTATCAAATGTATAAGAATATTCTTTTGACAGTTTTGATTTCTTTGGTGCCTCCCATCCATCTGGCCCTACAATGAATTCGACATTGTGTCCTTTGTCCTCTGGTGTCCAAGTAATAGTATCGCCAACATCAATGGTCGCAATGTCTTGTGAGTACACCATCTTGGCACCATCGTCACGTTTGTTCAACATATCAATGGTAATGTCTTCTGCATGGGCAGTGCCCATACTGATAGCAAGTAATACTGCTGCTAGTGTAAATCTCATTTTTTATCCTTTACATTTAAATTTGTTGGGTCGTATTGTTCTCCGTTGTAGCCACTTCCGGTGCCATCAACGCCACTATTACAAGCAACGACTGCAAGGCATAAAAAGAATGCACTCCACAGAGTAACTCGTTTACTCCATAGGATAAATCCATCCATTGCTTGTTCAGCTTGCTTTTGTGCGGCTGCTCTTACATCATCACTCATAGGTGTTCTCCATCTGCTGCTCGGCCGTTGTATTTCTGACCTGACTTGATAAGTTTGTTGAGAGATTCTGGATTGTTTTCTGCTTGACGGAATGTAATTGCGGTAATTGTAATACCTGTAATTAAACAAATGTGGAATGCTGCACTGATGCCAAACGCATAATAACTGCCTACCATCACAGCAAACAAGCCGCTCCAAATAAAGAATAGGCATTGAAAGATCATGTGTGCTACCATTGGATCTAGTTTGCGTAGTGGTGATTTTTCGATTGTCATTACGCTGTCCCACATTTCACGTGGCATAGCAAACAGTGTTGAGATAGTTGTTGCCCAACCAATGGGCTTTGTGGGAGATTTCATTTTATATCCTGCTTATAGTACACTATGCTAATATATAGCACACTCAACTCACGATGTCAAGAACCCTTGGTGTGTAATATTGTAGCAGTTGGTTATTTGAGAGTTTTGTGAAGGCGTTTCACAGTGTCGCTGGCATAAGTTTTAAACCATCTTGGGGCAAATGCATGTGCAAAAGCAGCCCATGCTGCTTTTTCTAATTGCCAACTGATCCAGCAAGCGTGTTTAAAGTGTTGCCAACGAGTCATATTAGCTTGTTCAAGATGTAATCTACATTGTTTACTAAACATTATTTCTTTTTCTTTCCTGCTTTCATGTTAGCGCACCAGTGATACATTTTACCACGTTCGCCCGAATACTTTTTGGCTTTAGCACGTAAATCAGTTACTGAACCTTTACAACTGGCACCTGAACGTTTCACACGCCCTGGTCTGCTTTTGCCTTTTACTTTACCGTCAGCAAAGTTTTCTTGTACACTTGTATCTTTGCCAATCAATTTGATATTACGTTGTTTTGCTAGTTTTACTATTTCTGGTGTTACAGCCGATTTTAAGATTTTTACTGCAACAACCGCATCCAAGGGTATTGCTTCTTCTACTCTATATTCGCTTTCCCAGTCTTGACCAGGTTGTTTAGCCCAATCACCTGAACCGTGATCGCCCCATTCCCAGTTTTCCATATGTTTTTCGAATGTTTCTAATTTTTTTACTTTGGCAGCGTCTATAATTATGTTTACTTTTGTCCATCCGGAGCCACCACCTACATCATATTTGGGATCTGCAGTCATACTAAAATATTCATCATGGTCGCCTAAATGACCGTCTTTGAGCATACCCAATAATCCATCAGCGCCGGTTAAGTGATACAGGTATTTTCCCAACGGATGTTCTGGTGTTACCAATAATCTTCTCATGTCGCGATATTGTTCGTCATCTTCCCCAAACGCTGTATCAGTGTGTGCTTTGGCACTAGCACCATCTGGGTGGCGTGGATTAATACCAACTGGCTCGCCGTTGATTAAATCTGAGATGTTTGCACTTTTGCCAATACGGTCTAGTAATTGGTGTAGTTGATCATTGGCATCATATGCACGTTCGTAATCGGGTTTGCCACGAACTTCTGTACGTCGACCAGTTTTTGTATCTGTAATGTGCAGTACATCCATATCCTTGCCACGTTCTAGTTGTAGTCGGTAACCTTCGGTAATTGGTTGTTTGGTACGAAATAACGGACCTTTTACATAAGTGTTGTTTTCGCTATTTGCACCCGAGTTGAGGTGTCTTACAATCTCAGGTGTTAAATGTCTCGCCCGATTTATTGCACCTTGTAAAAATAAATGTGTTTCTACCGGAATATCACCGTGTATTTTTAAAATAGATTTCATTCGATTGCGGCCGTCGTGGCCAACAACTTCGGGTGTGCTATCTTTTTCATCGACTCTAATTTGTAAAAACGGAGCACCGATTGCGCCACCTGATCGAATATGTTGCACAATATCTGGTTTTGGGTTAGAGTTTAATGTCTTTGCTAATGCAAGAAATGTACTCGGCTTCATTTTGACACGCAAGCCTCTATAGTCAACGTCTTGATTCCATGGCACTGCACCCCAGCCGTCTCGGTTGTCAATGTTGACGTTTTCTTTTATTGCAAATTCAAAAAATCTCATGTTTTTATTTCTTAGGTTTTGTATTCACGTTCTTTGCTTTACCGCGACGATCCGGATTGGGATCCTGTGCTTTTTTGCGCTTTACGGCGTTAGCAATTGCTTTCTTGCCGCCACTGGCACGTAAACTTGCCGCACGTGATTTACTCAAGCACTTGGGTTTACCTTCGCCGGGTTTACTATCACCGCATTTGCCAATGCGTTCGCCTTTGGTGTTGTAACGATCCCAGCCACCGCCTCCAGCGCCGCCTTTTTTACCTTTGCCAAACCACGCACGTAGGTCTTCGTTAATACTTTCGTAAACTTCATCGTTTTTTGCAATGTCTGCAATATGACGTAACGCACTAGGAAGTTTCTTATGCATAATATCTATAATGAAATTTAGCGGTTTTTCATATTCGTCTGGTACATCATCTCCGTATTCCTCTGCAATAGTTTTTTGTAATCTTGCTATCACATGATCAATCTCATCTATAGTACCATATGCATCATTCACGCCAGATTTTATGTTTGGATATACTGGTGCTAAGTCTGGCATACCTTCTTCTAGTTCTGCGGATTCATCTCGGCGTTTTGATAAAACATTTTTTTCAAGCCATTTTAATGCATTAAAATGTGAATCGTCGAACTCGCCGTCGTTATAATATCCACTCTCAAACGATAAGTTGTCAACAATTCTATAAAATGTATCAATATCTTCTTTAGAATACTGTCCCCAATTTACTTTTGATAGATTAGCGTAATCAAAGTCAATGCCATTTGGTGGGTCTTCTGACATAATGTCGTGACCATCAAATTTGCTGTTTTCTGTTAGTATATCGTTGATTCTCATTTCTTTGAATTTCCCCAGTTCTTAGCACCTACTTTACGACACTTAACCAGTGCGCCCGATGCGTATGCTGAAGGCCATACTTTGTAGCGTGATTTAACTTTGTGATAGCAAGCATCTTTCTCGCCGGCTGCTTCGTCAAACTGTTCTTCTGTTAGTGCCTGTTCATTCATTTCATCTGAGTCTAATCGTTTGAGATCTTCTCGATTTAACGGACCAATCCCGATTCGTTTAGGTGCTCCCAGTTTGATATAAAGTTCAACATCTTCACGAGACATTGTTTTATACGGACTCCAGTCAATATCAATTACTTCACCGAATGGTGTTTCTAAATAATGCTCAATTTTTGTAACATCATCATCTCGGTCTTCCGCAGTACTATAAACATATCCGTCAACTTCGAAGTGCCGATCTGCAAAACTAGGTATTTGATTTTCGATTAGTATTTCTTGTATTTTCATAATATATTGCTTCCTGTATTTAATCACCAAGTGCTTGTAATAGATGTTGATTGGGATTCATGCCATTTCGTTCCAAATAATCAGTTGCTCGAATTTCAGCTGATTGAAATCCGCTGCGTTCATCACTAAATGTCACAACAATCTTTCCAGTGTTTCGATCCATTATTGCCCAGTTGTTGTCTTCGGGTGTAAGATGAGGTCTTTTCATTGGGTTTGTGATAACTCTCATGCCTGGGCCTTGAGCTTTGATGCGTTTTGCTAGGTCTGTGGCTTTTTTGCTGGGTTGTGGTTTTAATTTTTTAGCAGGTTGTGCGGTTGCAGCAGGTGCAGATTGAGGTTGAGGTTGAGGTTGATTGTTTGCTGTATCCCCAGCTCGTTGCAGCACACGATCGGCCCATTCTTTTTTAAGTTCATCTCGAGTGATAATACCAGATGTGTATTTTGCAAACAAGCTGTCCATTGTTTTTTCGTATCCAGGAAACTGTGTTCTTGGATCAGATCCACGAATTTTAGTTTCTTTCCAGCCTGCTAACAGTTTATATAATTTTTTGCCGTATTCTTTGCGTTCGGCAGCAGGGTCTCCAGCAATTGTCATAGCACGAGCAAATCGCAACACAGTTCCGGCCATTTCTTCGGGACTACGTGTTAGCCAGTCGCCGCCTGGGCTACGAAATTCTATATAAGTGTTGTCACCTGCTTTTTTTACATGAGCTGACGTATATTTTTCTGATCCCACACTGTTTTGTACATATTTTCCTGCTAGTTCAATGAGATTGTTACGCATCATTTCCATAGCAGTGTCGATGTTGACACTAGCGTTTGATATTGCTTCTTGTTCGCCTAGTTGACTGTCTGGTCTATTTGTTGCAACCCGCTTGGCAATTTTATCAAATGCCGACGATGCATAATAGTTGGCTGCACGACCAAACTCATCTAACACATGTTTGTCTCCCATGAACATGATCAATTTGACATAATCGACTGCACTTTTGGGAATACTGATGTTCATGTGTAACCCTGTGCTGTCGTTTGTGTATACTTTGTTTTCTTTTGCCCACTTTTGTATTCTTTTCATGGTTGCCAGTGCTTGCGGCAACGGGATAGGGGGTGAAATTAATTCAATACCAGCATCAAACGGTTCGTCAGGATCAAGACTGGAATCAGGTTCCATGACCCATTCACCGGATCGTCTTGCACCACCGTGATATGTGTCGCTTATTCTGACTGGCATTTCAACCACTTGCTCAAGCTGTTTAGCCCAGCGATCCCATTCTTCGATGCCGCCTAGGCCCGAACTAGTCATGTAAGGAAATTCGGTGTTCCAGACTGTGCTGACATCCATCATGGTTCGTATGCCTTGGCTTTCAAGAAAGTCTCTAAAATCAACTGTTGACAGCCAATCATCAAATTCTGCATCTCTTGCTTGTTGATAATAGTCTGATTGGTTTTCCCATTCGTCGGCAATGAGATCTCTAAACATATCTCTTGCCATGTTGTTTACTTTTGACTCGTCAGCATCGTCGCCTAACTGTTCTTGAGCTTCGGCTTCAAGATCATCTTCTTCGTCGCCCCATGCATTATTCCACATCCATTCAACGAATTCTTCTAATCCAAAGTCATCAGAAAAGGAGAGTGTGGCCCATTCCCAAAATTCTTCGTCAACTTCGTTGCGCAAGTCTCGAGCCTCGCTGTCGGAGATTGGCATGTCGCCACCTTGAAAAAACTCTATTATTTGGTCTAAGTCGTAAGCTGGCTCGTCCATGTCATAGTCGTAGTCAACTGGTTCGTCGTCGTTTTCGGCACTTTCGGTATCAGGAAAAATAAATTCGTATTCGATTCCAACTTTGATGTCTTGAGCATCGGGAGATTGAGCCCATTTTTCCAGTGCTCCGGGACTCATGTCTACTTCTAACAAGTCTTGGTCAACATCAACGCTTTCTTTGATCTGCTGTAACTGATTGTTGAGCTTTTTCATTAACAGTGCCGGGCGACCTTGTGCATCCGTGGCAAGCCCCAGCTTGTTTGCCTGTCTTCCGGTTTCTCCGGGTTTGATATCTACAGTCAATGCTGTAGAAAATCTAGGATCATTTTTTTCTTTTTCAGTGGGAATATAACCTGAGGACTCGTTTACAACATCAGTAAACAAATTAGGGTGTTGCTCGGCAAATTTTCTCATGATTATGCCGGCTGCTGCATTGGCTTCGTTTTCGAAATCACTGCCGGTCTCACCTGCATTACCAGGAAGTTTTTGCATTTCGTTTTGACGGTGATGTACTAGTTCGTGTGCCAGTGTTCGCATGACATCAACAGGATGTCTGTTGGCAACTGATAAGTTGATTTCGTTTTTTGCATGATCAAACATTCCAAATGTTCGGTTTCTTTTACACCACTCTGGATCACGTCTTAATCTAATTTGCGGAACACTTGCAATAGCAAGTTGCTGACAGCATTCGTTTGCAAACTCTGACAAAATAGAATTTAAGTTTTGATTTTCTCTAAGACTTTCGCCACCGCCATCTCCTCCGGCATCAGCACCATCGCTAGATGAATCGGCTCCACTGTTGTTATGATATCCCGGATAGAACCATCCGCCAAAAGATCCATAACTAAATGATTTTTTGCGCTTGGCTTTTTTCTTCTTTTTCTTTTTCTTTTCTTCAAGCGGCTGCCAAGACTCTAACAACGAACGAACACCTTCTCGATCGTTCATTTTTAACATGTACTTCATGTCAAGTCTTTGTGTATCGGAAGACTTCAACCAAAACTCTTGGAGTTTTAGTTTCCACTCAGGTACAGCTAGAGGTTGCGGTTTTGGTAAATCATTTATCTTCATTGTAGCTATTTATCAAAATATACAATAGCCAATGAGTGTTTTAGGAAGTGGTTTCTTCTAGATTTTCCAAGTCTGACTCAACAACATCAAGATTGTTGATGTCAACGTCTTCGTCTGTTGATTTGATTTCATCAGGCTCGTCAACTGTGCTGTCAGCAAGTACTGTGGGTTCCGGCATCTCTGTTGTATCTTCTTCGAGAATTACCTTGGGAGTCTGATTGGCCAAGGTTTCATCTGTAATGGTTTCTATTTTTTCTTCACTTTCGGTTGCGGCTGCTTGCTTTTGAGCGTTTTTATTTGCCAGCTCGTGCAATGCTGCATACAACGGTTCTTGTGTAGCAAAGTCAAATACAAAAGTTCCAGTGTGTTTGAGAAGAACACGTTTGTCAACCCATACTTTACCGCCAATGTCTCGCCAGTTTTCGCAGAAGGTCCAATCCTCAGAGTAGTATCGGTTTTCACGTACATCGGTGTCATAGTATGTTTTCAAATATTTGTCTAGTGCAGGATCAAGACCGATGTCGTTGTTAAACGGAATAACTGATTTGTGATGATCAAGTTTTTCAAACACATGACGCTTTACCAACATAAATCCAGTGCCGGTTTTACTGACTTCTTGTAGACCATTTTCGCCTTCTTCGGCACCGTCAAATCCGTTTACAACCCATTTGATTGGCAATGTTTTCATTGGATACAATCCACCAATAACATCAACATCTCTATCTAATAACACCAACAAATGCCAAGGCTCCCAGCCGATGTCAGCATCAATAAACATCAAGTGTGTACTGTCGGGGTTGTTTAAAAACTTTGCAACCAGTGTGTTTCGAGCACGACTAATCAAACTTTCGTTAGTCATTGTTTCAACTGTCCAATTCAGTCCCAGTTGTCGAGCAGTATTACCCCATTTGATATAACTCATAAAAGTTGATTCAGTAAGCATCCCGCCGTAACACGGCATGCAGATGTGAACATTTGTTTTTCTAAGTCGCTCGATATTAACTTGAACTTCGTTTGTATTGGCCATATTTTCCTCGTGAGTTGAAATTGTTCTGACAGTATTTAAGTGATATTTTGACTAGCGAATTTTTTCTTCGGCATAATCAGCTTCGCCAATGTCGATTTCTCGACCTTTTGCAATCGGACGTTTACCTTGTTTTTCTTGAAAATCTTGTAGTCGTGCCAATGCAGTTACCTTGGCTTCCATGGCTCCATTTTGATACAGTAAATGTTCCATGCTGCGATAGTTTCCTGTTTTAAGTTGCTCTATTATTTGGCGGAATTGGTCAGCAAGACTAGAACGTAGACTTTGTTCATTCCATGTTCCCATTCCACCTTCGGGTCGTATTTCAATACCACCTTCGGGATTGTTGACTAGCACAACACCTTCTTTAAATGCTTGTTCGGTTATTGTGGTATCTAAAATGTCAATGACATTTTTAGCCAGTCTATCATTTCCAACTGTTCGAGGATACACAGAATTTACAAATTTAATTTTTTCATCTGCGTCCATGCCAGGCCACTTGCTGCGAATTTCAGTTGCACTGGTCATGCCAGGGCCAAATTGCACAGTTGGCAAATAAGCCATGTATCCGTGTTGATTCATTGGTTCTCGGCCGTTGCGTTTATAAGGTTGCAAGTATGCCGGTGATCCGTCTTTTTTTACTCCGCCAGCTTGCGGTGCTTGATCTTGATCTTTAGTGCTGCGTACAAAAATAAGTTGTGTGGTGTCGGGATCGTAATGTTGTGTAATTTCTTCGGCACGAAATGGTGATTTGACTTGTATAAATCTATGAGAAGGTATCCCTGCCAGTTGTGCTAGTTTTTGTTTGACTTCAAAAGGAAATGGTCTCGATGATGTATCTGCTGTTGCTGCAATATAAATGTCAGCAGATGGAAATGCTTTACGAGTGGCATCGTAAAGAGCTTTATGACCTGCATGATAAGGATGAAACCCACCGGGTATGATAACTAGTTTTTTCATATCACCAATCTTTAATACGACATCATGACTTTTTCAATTGTGCCTGCTTCAAAGTCACTGACTAAAGCTCGTATCCAAGTAAAATTGCCGGTTATGTTTCGACTGAAATTAGAAGTCAATGCAGTTGACGTAGCATCAACATCTGAAATTAAAAACCAACTGCTGTCGGTTGGTGTTGTGTCGAGTGTTGCTTGAATTTGTATACGTCCTTTAAAGGCTCCTAGATAAAATGCAATTGTTTGCATGTTACCAAATCCACCATAGTAGTTTGCAGCTCTGCGATCAGGACTGTCAAAGCTCAATGAACTGCCGTCGTAGTTTCCTGACGGAACCCCGTATTCGGTATTTGGTAATATCTGGATTGTCGTTGTTTTCATTGTGCTCGTTCAACTTCTACAATCGCACCAGCGCCAATTAATTCTTCTGCAACCTGTGAAAGTGCCATCAATGTTTCATCAGAAACATGTGACACCGGTTCAGCATGGTCTTTGGTTAGGACGCTGACTCTAATAACGATAATTTCTTCTTGTACTTTTGCCATAGTGTATTATTTATCCTTTAAAAGACATCAATGATTCCGTCTTCGTTGACTGTGGAACTCATGGTGTTGACAGTATCCGGAGTTGTTACAAATGTCACTTCACCGTCAACCACATCAATATCGACCTTGCAATCAGCAAGTTCATCAAACAAAATCATTTTACTCAACGGTACACGTATCATCTCATCAATTTTTCGTGACAACGGTCTTGCACCCATCTTGCTGTTATAGCCTTTTTTGGCCAGCAGATCCATGACTGCTTCACTTAGTGTAATACGTATATTTCGATCTTGCAAACTTTCTTTAAGCTGCTTGATAAACTTGATTACAATCTTTTTGATAGCCAGCGTGTCTAGCTTGTCAAAGTTACACACAGCATCAATTCGATTTCGCAGCTCGGGTTTAAAAAAGTCTTTCATGGCTTTTTCTTCTTCGCCGCTGCGTTCAAGGTCAACATTAAACCCGATGTTGTTGCGTTCGTTGTCTTGCGCACCTAAGTTTGATGTCATGATTACAATACAATTTTTACAATCAACTGTTTTCCCGTTGCTGCTAGTGATGTGCCCTTCATCTAGCAACTGTAAGAATATATTTGATACATCTGGATGTGCTTTTTCGATTTCATCAAACAGCAAAATACTAAAAGGGTGTTTTGAAAGATCTGAAATCAACTTACCGCCTGAAACATTTCCATCTTCAAATCCCACATAACCGGGGGGTGCACCGATAAGGCTAGATACTGTGTGCTTTTCCGAGTACTCGCTCATGTCATATCTCAACAGTTTCATGTCAAGATCTTCTGATAACAAACGAGCTAATTCTGTTTTACCTGTGCCGGTTGGTCCTAAAAACAAGAACGAAGCCATTGGACGACTGCCAACATTGATGCCAGCAAAGCTGACGTAAATTCTTTCCAACACTCGGTCAACTACGCTGTCTTGTCCATACAAACGCTGTTTGATATTTTCTTCAAGTCCGCCGAGACGTTCGCTTCTATCACTTCCCAATCGGTCCATGCTAACACCAGTTGTACGACTCAGCTGTTCAACAATCATTTCTTCGGTGATAGTGACATTGCCTTGATCCTTTACACGCTCTCGAGCACAGGCAGCATCGATAAGATCGATACTTTTGTCAGGATTCTTTTTGTCGTGAATGTACCGATTGCTTAAATCAACTGCACTCATTATAGCATCTGTGTCAATTAAAACATCGTGGAACTGTTCCAGTCTAGCACTAAGACCAATTAAGATTTGTTCGGTTACTGCTTTTGTAGGTTCGTCAATTGCCAGTCTGTAGAATCGACGCATCAAGGCTCGGTCTTTTTCAAAACTCTCGTAGTATTCTTCCCAAGTTGTGCTGGCTATTACTTTGAGTGTTCCCCGTGTTATTGCCGGCTTGATCATATTAGAAAAATCTAAACTGCTTTGAGAGCTTGCTCCGGCGCCTCGCATGGTGTGTGCTTCGTCGATAAACAATATACAATTTTGTTTTGCTTCAAGTGCTGCAATAACTTCTTTTAGTTTTTCTTCAAAGTCTCCTCGATATTTTGAACCAGCCAAGAGATTTCCAATGTCAAGGCTCCATACCTCGTGTGATTTTAAAAACTCAGGAATGTCTTCGTCGACAATGCGTTGAGAAAGTCCGTTGATTAGTGCAGTTTTACCAACACCAGGATCGCCTACCATTAGCACATTTGCTTTAAATCGTCTGGCTAATACTGTGATCATTTCATCAATGTCGTGCTCGCGACCAATTACAGGTTCTAACAAACCTTTTTCGGCTTGGGCTGTTATATTTTCACAACTGTCGCTGAGAATAGTATCAGCCTGTTGTGGAGACATTTTAATTTTTTTCTGACTGTAATGCTGTTCCCAAAATTTAAAAAATTCAGCACGGTGTACTCCAAACTTGAGTAAAAAGTAATGTGCATGGCTGTTGGTTTCTTGCATAATCGCAAGATAAAGATCTATCGTTGTCAACACTCGCCGTCCGGTAAACATCACTTGTGTCATGGCACGATTAAACACACGTTCCAATGCTGTGGTTTTACGAGGTTGTGGATCAACATCGGTAGAATAAAAAGACTGAGAGCTGTCGAGATAATAATTGATTTCCTGTGTCAGTTTGTCAACATCAGTACCAAACTTGACTAGTAATTTTTTGAATGGATCATGCAAAACCAATGCCAGCAGTAAATGCTCAGTGACCACATACTGATGTTGTTTTGTACGAGCAATTTCAACTGCCTTGTCAACAATTTGCTCAATTTCTGGGTTGTTCATCATTTTTTTTATTAGTGTCCTTCAAAAAATATTTATTGTGACTTTTCGTTTCTTAAAACTTCTATTAAACTATCACTAATCGATTCGGGTATCTCGGCTTGTACTCTTACAATAAGATCACCACGGCGATTGTTGTTTTTATTTGGTAAACCGTGACCGCGAACTTTTAACTTGGCATTGGGCTGTGTGCGCTCGGGTATTTTTAGCAACACTGCACTTCCTAGAATTGTAGGTATGTTTTTATCTACACCTAATATCAAATCCCACACCGATACTTTAATATCAATATACAAGTCGTCGTTTACTCGTTGATATACCGTATGTGGGCGTACACGAAACTGTATTACTAAATCGCTACCACCAAGGCCCAATCTTGGATATCTTATATTGTCACGATCGTTGATGCCAACCGGAACAGTTATTTCTATAGCATTTTCCTGACCAGATAACGAAATCAACCGAGTTCCGCCTGTTGCCACATCCTCTAGTGTGATATACAACTGTGCTTGCATAGTCGATCGTCTGGCATTGTGTGGATTTCCAGGACCTGGTGCTTGGCCAAACATATTGAATATATCGTGTATATTAAAATTAGGTTGTCCGGGTCTGGCTTGAGTGAATTGTGGCTGAGGATTATCGTATGCCTGTCTCTTTGCAGGATCCTTCAGTGTATCATATGCTTCGTTTATCTGTTTGAGTTTCTCTTCGTCGCCGCCACGATCTGGGTGATGCTGAGCTGCTAACTTACGATAGGCTTTTTTAACCTCGTCGGGTGTGGCTGATTTTGCAATGCCGAGTGTTTGGTAATAGTTGCTCACAATAATATAACATTAGCACGGTTTACGAAAGATGTCAACGATATTGTTGTTATTCTGGCACATCATCGGGTTTGACAGCTTCTTCGTAATACACTATTATTTCTTTTTGTTGTTCGATGTATCGTTTTAATTCAGCAAAGTTTAACGAAAGATTTTCGTAATCTTTAACCGACAAGCTAACCCAAGCAGTTTTTCCGTTTTTTGCCTGAAATTCCTCTATGAATTCTTCAAGATTTTCTTGAGTTACTACATAAATTTTTATATCATTCAATTGGACCGGCTGTGGACGATTGACAATCGGAACTGTGGTTTTAACTGTGTTAGTTACTGTTACTATTTCTGGTTCACGGTTGAGACTGCTGCACCCCGCTGTCAGTGTCAGGGGTAGTAATAGCAGTAAGATCTTTCCAAAGTTCATCGGTGTTCCTTTGCATCCTTGGTTGTATTAGGCCTGGTTTTTTTGTAGCCAGGTGTGTTAAGTTATGTCGTTGCAGTGTTGCACGAAGTTCGTCTCCGTAAGTTTCGGCACGGTCTAACGAAGTCTGTAATTGGTTATTCAACTCTGAAACCCGTTGAAAATTTTCTCGTTCTAGTTTTAACGAAGCTTCGCTAGTGGCAACGGCTGTTTCTAAACGAACAACATTTTCTTGAGCTGTTGCTAGATCCTTTTGTAAGTTTGTTACATACATGTAACCAAATCCAGCGGCAGTTATAACTGCTGCCATAAGTGCCAGTTTAAGTGTTGAGAACATCGATCACTCGGCTTTCCAAATAGTATAAGCACCGTAAGCAATAGCACCATAAGCAACTAGAGCAGCAATTGGTTTGAAGATAAGAAATGCAATGCCCGCACCCACAAGTATGATACCATCTACAGTTGTGCGTTCTTTGAGTCTTGCATTAATCCACTTTTGAACCATTTTTAATCTCCCTTAGTTGATTATTTATTAAATAGCATAATGAACGTTCTTATTCTTACACCCGATGCAGTTGGCAGCACATTGTTACAACGTTTGATAACAATTTACATGCAATTCCATGAATTTGATCGACCTGTAATTAATCTACATGAACTCAGTAACGGACTTGATCGATATTACAGTCCCGAATTCAATCAAGAAGTTCTTGGGAAATCTCCTGAGAAATGGGGATATTATCAAACTTTGCACGAAGTAGTTGAGTTGTTGGAAAGTGTAGATCATTACAAAACATCAAGACTGGCACAGTACCACTTGCTAAATCGAGATGATCCAATTTCGGAACAAATTCCTTTTTATCAATACTTAAATGACAACTTTTATATTATTGCTTGTCGCAGACAAAATGTATTCGAACATGCATTGAGTTGGGCTATCAACAAAGTGACTGGAAAATTAAATGTTTATTCAGCACAAGAAAAAGTGGGATCATTTGTCGACATGTACTATGACAAAATTGAAATTGATCCCGAAAGTTTGATAAATTCTCTTGAAAAATATAAAAATTATCTTGCTTGGGTTGACAGACATTTTCATGTGGCCAATTATTTTGAATATGAAAAACACTTGCCTGACATCGAAAACTATGTGTTGAATTTGCCAATATTTGCAGGACAAACTCGCCGAAACAACTGGAAAGATATATTTGATATTGATTTCCAAGACTGGAATCTATATCATTATTTGGCAAGCAATGTAGGCAGTGTTGCATTAGATCGCCCTCAGGAGTTTCGTGCATTGATCGAATCAATTGGCGATAACACAGGAACAACTGCCGAAAACACATGGCAATCTGATCAAGACTTGCTTGTCCAGTACAACAATGTGTCAGATCCCAGTTGGCCCAAACTGTCAAATGCAGAAGACTATGCTGCTTTACCTGAAAGAATCAAACAAGAGTGTAGAGACGTACACGGTATTGTTGTCAACGAGCGTCCGTTGACAGCCACTCGAGAGTTAGCAAAACTATACACCGAAGATCAAAAAACTTTTTTAGTTGATAATCATTCAAATTATAAAAAAGCTGCTGACTCAATCAATCGCATGAAAGAACTTGGTATTGTTGTAAACGGGCCACCGATCAAAAAACAAACCATGGCTGAAAAACAACATGCTACTCGAAATTTTGATGAATTATTAGCCACATACAACACTTGGGCAATGGAGAATCCTTCGATTGCCAAACCTATTGTTGCACAGGATTTGCAGGAAAAACTTGAATTAGAAAGAGAACGCTGGCAAGCACCGGCTGCCGAGTTAACTACTGATCGAGTCGATCGCTTATCTGTTGACAAAGCCAGCGACTAGTTTCAATATCAAAATGGTGCCCGTCTCGAGCTAGATCTAAACGTTCAAACGGAGGTATCCAGTGATCTGATTGTTGTAATATTTCCTTACACTGATCTATTCGACTGTCGGGTGCCCAGCCCGGAACAACCGAGTGAATGATTTGAGTATGGGCGTTTGAATAAAAAGGTTCAATTGATTTACGAAAATTTTCAACATCTTGATCGTCGTCCATTGTGACAAAGTGTAGTCTACGTTCTTCATCGTCAATCGGTTTAGGCAATATTTGATTATCGTTGTCGACCGTTATAAAGGGGTGTTCGGTTAAATGTTGTGTTATAATTTCTTCTGTTATTGTCTTGGGTAAATCAGCAGCCGACTCAAGTGTAGTACAATCAGGCCAGCTACTATCTTTTATGCTGTTGTAAAATTGTTTCCATTTTTCGTTAACTATTTCAGTTATCTCGGCTTCTCGTCGATTGATATAACTCCACATTACCACAACTGTTTGAGGTTGAACTTGGTGTAATATCTGTGATAGTCGGCGTGCAATCCAGTCGTTGCTACCACCATCTAAACTGACATTTATACATCGACGATTTAATTGTTGTTCTAACTGATACACCCAAGTGTGTTCTCGTGGAGTGCCAATTCCAACTGTGAAACTATCGCCAATGCACCAAACAGCACGGTCTAGATCGGTCTCGGGCCATTCTCGATCACGCAGTCCTCTTGTGTTGTATTGATAGTCAATTTCATAAGGGTATTGATCAAACACTTCAACATTTAAACATTTTTCTCGTGTGTCAATACCCGAATACTTCCAGTGTTGATTGATTCTTGATGGAATATACAAATCAGATAACATCGTTTACATACCATTTAATCCAAACCGGTCCCAAGCGAATACTGTAATATGTATATCTATGTGCATTTACTTTCTCGTTGACTTTTTTAATGCGAAATCCCCAAGTGCTTGGATATCGTTTCCAAACTATGTAAAATTTAATCATTATTCCCATTAGATATTAGCTAAAGTTCGCCACTTTCTCTCATTACAGCTCTAATTTTTGTAGCACTAATATTATGTATGTGAGGACCCAAGTCGTGCTGCGTAAATGTGTACCCAACACCTCGACCATAGCTGATGTCAACAATATTAGGAACTAACATAATAATATATTCTTTACCGTTTGTAAATCCCTCTTGAGCTAATGCTTTTTCGATGTTTTCACCAACTATGTTTGCATCAAACGGATTGTCGTCTTGTGCTACTGTTCTACCAGCACCAGCATCTTCACCGACAATACCTCCAACATCGCGTATCATAATACAAACCTGCCCGACTTCAGCAAGTGCTTTTTTAAATAGTTCGGTGTGTCCCGTGTGCCAGGGCTGCCAACGTCCAAGTAATTGTGCAGTTGGGGCTTTTGTATTAAAACTCATGCATGTACTCCTGTAATAAAGTTAACTACACCTAAAACTTCTTGTTCTGAAATAAATTTATCAATATGCAAATCTACTTGTTCCGGACGTTCAAACATTTTATTTGTATCTTCAAATCTACCTTGTTTGATAGTATCCATCCAAATAGTAATATCTGCCTCAAAGATATGTCGTGTAAGTTCGGTAGGACATACAAAGTCGCAAATGATAGTACGACCACACCCTTTTTCATAATTTGCTAGATTGCGCATACGACGAGCTTGACGAATACGTGCATCATCGCTGAACTCCCAATCATTTGCCATTTCTCGGATTTTATCTGCATTATACCATGCACAGTTCAGTTGAGCCTGTAATCTTTCTGCTAGCCATGTTTTACCACTGCCAGGCAAGCCCATAATTAGTATCTTCACATTATCTCCATTTTGAACTAGTTCTGCGAGCTTGTTGATCTAACCAATAATCTTCGTCATCGAAATACCTAATGTATTTGTGATTGGCATCGTCTTTGATGTGTTGCTGACATATTGGCAAATCAATAGGTACACCCAGTTCTTTGCTTACATATTTTAAGTAGTTATCGCCGTATAATTGCAGTGTTTCAAAACTTAAAAAACAGTCGGGTTTTATTGAATTAACAGTCTTTTCAAATAAATTTATAGTCACTTGTTCACGCAATCGCTGTTGTTGATTGACAATGATGTTTTGATCTCTGCTTAAAAATGCAATTTTTACTTGATCAACTTCGGATCGTGCAACATTAATAAAATGCTCAACATCAGGAATAGTTGAAACACCGTTGAGCATGTACGGCACACTGATGCCAGTTACCCAATGTTTACTTTTATGCCAAGGATGGTCGCAAAGAAGTTTGGGATTTTCCCAATAGGCAGCAAATGGTTCTTGGTCATGCCCAATCCAATAGTTTGATTGCAGAGCATCCCAACCTTCAACATCATGATGACTGCTTAGTATTTTACTCCAAAGATGATTGCCTGATCCTTGTGGCCCAAGCACAATAGTTAACTGTGTCATAATCCGTGCTTGATGATATCTCTAGTTCGTTCAGTTTGTACACCGGTAATCATCATTGTAGGTCTAATATTTCTGCTGCAATTTGCTGTAGCATGTGGAATGTTTTGCCAGTCAAAGCAGTGTGCATCACCTGCACGCCAGTGACTCATGTTATATGTTCCGTATGCATAAAACTGCCCAGGTTCCCAGTCAGTTAAATTAATTACAATACGACAGATTTTGCTGGGATCTTCAGGATATCGATCGTACAGTTTGTCAATATGTAAATTAAACATTTGTCCTGGTCTTTGCAAGTGCAGGCGTACCCACGGATCTTCAACACCAAAATGTTCATACATTTTAACAAACGTTTCGCTTAGGTCTTCACGTTCAATTACGTCTGTGAGCACTAGATCTTTTCCAAACCCTGCACTTTCTAAATCGTAATTTTCTTGATCAATCATGCTGCTTTGTTCGTAAGTGCCATCTTCTCGAAGGTAGTAAGGAGATTGTTTACGTGTTTCCCAAGTGATTGGTTTTGCTTGATCTAAATAAACTTGTAGTTCTTGTTGCCAGTCTCCTGCGTAATTTCCCAAAGGTGTAAACCACTCTCCAGGTTCGTCGTGTATTTGATTATCAAAGTGGTAACTGCTATTTTCTACAGTCCATTCCCACGAACTTTTGTGCTCAGTCATCTGATTTCCTTTAATTTAAGTGTATTCAATGCCTTTGTCTTTTCTTACCAAGCTATTTACAAAAATTCCAACGCTTATTGCAATACATAACAAGAATATAGGATGCTCGGTTATGCTAAACAAATCAAGCCATCTAAAGTCTGCCATTGAATCCCAACCCGATTTCCATTGCTTGTATCCATAAATTTGCAGCGTTCCCCAGAAGTATTCGTCAATTTTGAATGCAACAACATAGGCAACCAGTATTGCCGGTCTACTTACCTTGTAGTGTTTGAGTACAACCCCAACAGCACTTAATATTGCCAGCAGTGCTAGGTCTTCCCAGCCTCCGGTGTATTGCATGTTTGCATAAACAATTACTGCCAAGATAAATGTTGCATAGATCCAATATGGAACTTCAAGTATTTTAATAATGTATTTGTACAACACTATACTCAACAGTGCAACACCAATAGTGCCAAATACATAACCAAGTAACAGTGCATTTGTAAATTCGGTGTCATCTAACAAACTAGGCTGTCCAATTTCCATGCCAAAGTACATGCAAATTGCCATTACCATGGCTGCAAACGGAGCAGCAGGAATACCAAACAAACATGCAGGAATCATGCTACTTACTTTTTGTGCATTGTTTGCGCCTTCGCAGCCTAGCAGTCCCACGGGATTGCCTTCTCCAAACGGTACTTCTTGATCTTTGCTTTTGTGTGCTGCTTTGGTTGCACCATATGCCAAAAAGTCTCCTACTGCGCCGCCAACTCCGGGCAACAGTCCTGTGACAAATCCAATAGCACCGCCTCTCACCATGTCCGGCCAGTTTCGTCTAGCATCGCTAAATCCTTGGAATATTTGTTGCCAGTAATTGTGTGTGACCGGTGGTGCAGCACTTTTTACCCCGCGCCTAAATCCATCTAACAGTTCAGGAATACCAAACAAGCCCGACAGCAACACAATCATGCCTATGCCGTTTTCTAAGTATTCCCATCCAAATGCATAGCGAGGATTGCCAACAACGTCTTGTCCAATTAAGCCTAAAAACAAACCAAACACAATTGCAAGTATACTTGAATAAACATTTTTACTTGCTACAAATCCCACACAGGCCAGTGCCATCATCATGAAGCCCAGAAACTCCGGACGTCCAAATAGTATAATAATTTTACCATAAAATGGCAACAGTGCAAATGCAAACACAGCATAAACAACACCGTTGAATGTACTATCTGCAATTGCAATACCCATGGCACGAGCCGCTTGGCCTTTTTGTGTCATTGGGTATCCGTCTATGACACATGCTGCTGTGGTGCTAGCACCTGGAATACCAGTTAAGATACTTGTATAACTGTCTGCACTAGCACAGCTAGCAACAATAGCAGTCAAGAAGACCAACCCCAAATAGGGGTCGGCCATAAAGTAAGTACCCATGCTAAACACTGTGATTAAGGCTGTTGTAACTCCGGCAATTGGAATAATTCCAACTAACATTCCGTATAGAGTTCCCAACGCTGCCCATATCAAGTATTCAAGCATTGTGTTGATCCTTTTAGTCTAGTAGTTCTGGTTTGTAGACACTCGGGAAGCCGTATGCTTCTTGATTCCAGCGTACTGCATCTTTAAGAGCTTTTTCTGTAATCAAACTCTTTAGGATTTCTAGCAGTGCTGGGCCATCTGTGATCCAAGGATACTCGCCGGTTTTTGCATAAATTTCTGCACTTGCTACTGGATCACTGATCATTTCATTTAGTGCAACACGTAGTTTTTCTGTGTTTGGATTACCTTTGTTTACCCAAAGTGACTTTTGAATTGCATCACGCCAGTTGCGTGTTAGTCGGTATGCTTGGTACAAGTCTCCGCTTGGACGCTCGCCCCACATCTCTTCGTATAGGTCTTCAAACTGTGTACCCGGAAAGTTTGGATCGGCAATTTGTTTTTTAGTTTCTAGATCTAAAATACCGTGTGTGAACCATAGTTCGTTACCTTCGATACCTTCGTAAAATCTTTTCCATGCTGCTGGTGATTCACGTGCTACATCAAACTCTTTGTTTTGGAAACCAAGACGTTTCTCGCCACCTGACACACCGTTGACCCATACCACACGGTCTCTCCAACATGCTAGATAATCGTCAACTGTGTTGTTGCCCTGTGGTCCGCACAGCAACATTGCAACTGCTGCTGCATCTGGTTCAAAACCTGAACCACCTGCAATTGTCCAAGTGCCCGACTTTGGATCTGCACCTTCGTGCTTGCCTAGCACAATGTCGTTGTTCATCGAACCAATTAGTTCATAATCAAAATAGTTATAGTCCACGTCATCCAACAAGTAACTTACACCGTTGCCACCGTGCGCAACCATGATGGTTTTATCGTCAAAACGCAGTTGATTGTGAAATTTGTTGAAACCAGGAATGTCTCTTGCACCCGGAATGTGACGCACAACAACCGGTTCACCAATAAACTTTTCCAAGTTTTTAGCAATAATTTCGCTCCACACGCTGGTACCTTTGCCAGGTGCTTGCGGAACAATAAGTGTGTAATCAGCCACTGCTGCGGTTGCAGTGCTAATTGTTACTGCCAAGGCAGCAAATAGTTTTGTTAGCTTCATGTATTTTTTCCTCTATATAAACCAACTTTTATATCAGACTGATCATAATCTTGTTGATACTCGTCTGATGGACTGTCGAGTCCAATCAATTGACACAAGTCTTGATTGTTGCTGACATTGACAATATTCTGTTTGTTTTCGTGCCACCATTTTAACAGATCATAATTTTGATCTGCTATCACATGTGACATGTGTTTTAAATTTTTGTAATAACTGCTGTAATCGGGATAGGTAATATCAAAATGACCACATTTGACCCACCAGCCTAAAGCAGAATCATCTTTTCTATATACTAACACAATAGGACAATCAGGCCAAGTTTTTTGGATAAATTCTAAATGGTTGCAAAAAACATGGCTTTTAATAATGCGTATTCCATCCCCTGTAAAAGGACGATCAAATTCTATTTCACATTCTTCGCGACTGTGTTGATCTATATTATCAAACCAATCACCATACTCCATTCCTGGATCCCAATACACACCAAGGTGCATTAGTTCAAGTGTACCAGGAGCATCATGCCAATAAGTGCGTTCATCTTTGTAATCGCTACGATCAATGCTGGAACTGTAGTAGATATTTTTAGTAACACTACTCCATTTTGATCCCGGAACGCCAGCTATAAAAATATATTTCATGAGTACTCCCTGATAGATATATAGTTATACAAAAAACAAACAGACAGAAATTTTTTTAATGGATTTTAAAAAAACTTGCTGTTTGATAAATTTATTTACCTAAAAAGGAAAAAACCGTTGTGAATACTAAAATTTTTGCACTGATTATTGAAAACTTGCAGCAAAGTTTTAATTTAGCACGATATAAGGGATTAACCTTTGATGCTGATACAGAAGTTGACAACTTACCGTGGACTCCGGCAAGGTATCGTAAATTCAAAGACACAATACAAAATCAACTAGAACTTGATAGTGATTTTGCAGGTACTGTAAAAAAGATAGTAGATGACTTTGATGTGCGATACAGTGGACGTTTCTTTGGTGAAATGTGGAAACCACGCATTGATGACTACGCCTGGACTGGATGGAGTCTGTGTGACGAAATAAACTCACAAGATCCACAAAATGTGCTTGATGTTGG
>Ga0075463_10000084_pt1 | contig 25640 bp, 32 predicted proteins | sample DEB08_DNA_14_FD_77579 | JGI IMG/M metagenome (GOLD analysis project Ga0075463, IMG submission 77579) | Aqueous microbial communities from the Delaware River and Bay under freshwater to marine salinity gradient to study organic matter... | ecosystem: Environmental > Aquatic > Marine > Coastal ...
ACATTTATATATGCATACGAAAACGAAGAATGGTCAACACCACTTGCCCTTGCAACTGAATTTGGTTCATTAGGTTGGGAAGTTGAAATAGTTTCTATTGGTTCTAATAGATTACAGAATTGGAATGATACTCAAATAAGAAAGTGGTTAGATGATAAACCAAATTCAGATATTGTTTTGTTCATGGATTGGGGTAGATTCGATTCTCCTTTATTAGATAAGAAATTAGTAGATGCATTTTGGGTACAAGAAAGTGGAGATGACCCACAGAACTTTGAAAAAAATTATCCCAAATCAGAAAGGTTTCACATAACTCTTTCACCTGATTTTGAATCAACAACTGAATATCGAAAAAGAAATCAAGATGCAGATTGGTGGACACATTTTGCAGATACACGAGTTCAATTTCCTATGGATATAAAACCAGAGTTTGTTGCAGTAACATCACGAGGAAAAGGAGGTTCTGCATTTTTAGACCAACTTACATATCATTCAGGTGGTGCAGTTGGAAATCAAAATGGATTCAATGCTCCACAACATACTGAATTTCTTAACAAAGGATTAATGGTAATTCAAAATTCAAGATGGGGTGAGGTAACTCGTAGAATATTTGAAGGTATGGCTTGTGGTAAAATGGTTCTATGTGATAGATTACATGAGAACAAAAAACTACATGAACTATTTATTGATGGTGAAGATATAGTTTATTATGATGATATAATAGATTGTATTAATAAGATGAATAAATACAGAGAAGATAGTACTGAAAGAGAACGAATTGCAAAAAATGGATATAATAAAGTTTTACAGAATCATACTCAAAAACAAAGAGTAGAATTTTTAATAGAAAAATATAACGAATGGAAAAACTCCCATTAAGTATTGGTATATTATCTTGGAAAAGTGGACAAACTTTAGTTAACACTTTACAAACTTACTTTGATAGAAAATTTCTTCATCAAGTAAATGATGTTTGCATTTTATTTCAAGAAGTTTCAGAACAAGATAAACAAATAGCAGAACATTTTAACATTCCTTATATTGGATTAAATAATAATATAGGAATAGGACAAGGATTTATACAATTAACAGAACAAGCTAAAACTGATAATGTAATGGTTTTAGAACATGATTGGAAATTAATTGAAGATGCAGGAGTTACCATTGATAGAGTAAAGAGTGGAATAGAGTTATTAGATAATGGATATTCTTGTGTAAGATACAGACATAGAAAAGACCCTGGTCATCCACATTTCTCATTTAGATATCAAGGTAAAGAACTAGATTATTACGATAAGGAAATAGAGTGTACATCACCTCATCTTTTAGATTCAGTTCATTGGTGTGACCCATATGAAAGTTTTCCACAACATATTGGAAAAGAAGGAGAGTACTTTACTACAACATCTCGTTATGGTAATTGGACAAATAATCCTTGTTTGTATAAAAAGAATTTTTATTTAGAAACAGTTAAACAATTCGCAGGTGAAGGTATTGCATTAGAAGGTAATATTTCAAAGTGGTGGGCTAAACAAACTTATAAAGTTGCTCATGGTGAAGGATTATTCAAACACATAGATGAAGGTAAACATGGCAGATAAAATTAAATTAGTTATATTCGATTTAGATGGTGTATTAGTGGAAGCTAAAAACATACACTATAAAGCACTTAATGAAGCATTAGGTAAAGAGTATGCTATAACTTGGAATGAACATCTTTCAACTTACGATGGTTTAAAAACCACTCAAAAGTTAGATATGTTAACTGATAAAAAAGGACTATCTGTTGATGAACATCAATCTATTTGGCAAACAAAACAACATATTACACTTCAGAAACTAAAACAATTAGGTACAGATGATACTCTTATTGAGTTAATGGATTGGTTATCATCAAATGGATATAAGATTGCAGTATGTTCAAACTCAATCAGAAAGACAGTTCTAACTGTACTTTCAAAGTTGGGTATTATGGAGTTTATGGACTATGTTATATCTAATGAAGATGTAGATAATAGTAAACCTCATCCTGAAATGTATTGGACTGCTATATCTAAAATGAAATCTTTACCAGAAGAAACATTAATAGTAGAAGATTCACCTTATGGATTACTAGCAGCTGCTCGTTCCAAATCACATATCCTTAGAGTAAAGAACACAAAAGAAACAAATTTAAAAAATATACAAAACAAATTAAATCAAATAGAAATGGGAGAACAACAATCAACACCAGCATGGAGAGATGAAACATTAAATATTTTAATTCCAATGGCAGGGGCAGGAAGTAGATTTCAACAAGCAGGATATACATTTCCTAAACCACTTATTGAAGTAAAAGGAAAACCTATGATTCAAGTGGTAGTAGAAAATCTAAATATCAAAGCAAACTTTATCTATGTAGTACAGAAAGAACATAGAGAAAAATATAACTTAGATACTTTATTAAATCTAATCACACCAAATTGTAAGATTGTTGAAGTAGATGGTATTACAGAGGGTGCAGCTTGTACTGCATTACTTGCTAAAGAATATATTGATTCGGATAATCCATTGTTCTTTGCTAACTCAGACCAATTTGTTGAATGGGATTCAAATGAGTTCTTATACAAAATGAATGAAACAAATGCTGATGGTGGTATTGTATCATTTAGAGCAACACATCCAAAGTGGAGTTTTGCTAAGATAAATGAACAAGGATTGGTAACTGAAGTTGCTGAAAAGAATCCTATCTCAGATATCGCAACAGTTGGATATTACTATTGGAAAAAAGGTTCTGATTTCGTAAAGTATGCAGAGGAAATGATTGAAAAGGATATTAGAGTAAATGGAGAGTTTTATGTTTGTCCTGTATTTAATCAAGCAATAGAAGATAACAAAGAGATTCGTACCTTTGATATTCCTAAAATGTGGGGATTAGGTACACCTGAAGATTTAAAATATTATTTAGAAAATTATAAATAAATTAGGAAAAGTAAAATAATTTTCGTATATTTGTAGATACAAATGATATTAATAGCACATAGAGGAAATATAAATGGTAAAGTGGAAAAGTTTGAAAATAAACCAAGCTATATAGACTATGCTATTGAACAAGGTTTTGATGTGGAAATAGATGTGTGGTATCATCAACATGAATTTTGGTTAGGACATGATAAACCTGATTACGAAGTTACTTTAGATTGGTTAACTGATAGAAAAGATTCTTTATGGATTCATTGTAAAGATTTAATAACAATTGATATGTTAAGAGAATTACAAATTCATAATAAAGTTGATTTACATTATTTTTTTCATGATGAAGATGATTGTACTATAACTTCAAAGGGAGATTTATGGGTTTATCCTGGTAAACAACCAGTAAAGAATAGTATTGCAGTAATTCCTGAATGGTATAATGATGATGTTAGTTTATGTAAAGGTATCTGTTCAGATAATATAATAAAATATAAAAAATGAAAGTATTAATAACAGGAGTTGCAGGTTTATTAGGTTCAAGATTAGCAGATTGGATTATAGAAAATAAACCAGAAGTAGAAGTTATTGGAGTAGATGATTTAAGTGGTGGTTATTTGGAAAATATTAATCCAAAGGTTGAATTATGGCAAATGAATCTTGTAGAACATCCAATTGAAAACATATTTGAATTTCATGAAATTGATTATGTTTTTCATTTTGCTGCTTATGCTGCTGAAGGATTATCTCCTTTTATTCGTTGTTACAATTATGATAATAATTTAAAAGCAACTGCTAAGATTGTTAATGAATGTATTAAACATGATATTAAAAGATTAGTATTCACCTCAACACTTGCAGTTTATGGACATGGAGATGGTGGTATATTTAATGAATCACAAGTACCAAAACCAATAGACCCATATGGAGTAGCAAAGTATGGGTGTGAAATGGATATTCAAATTGCAGGTGAACAACATGGATTGGATTGGTGTATTATCAGACCACATAATGTATATGGTATAAAACAAAACATATGGGATAAATACAGAAATGTATTAGGTATTTGGATGTTCCAACATTTAAATAGAGAGCCAATGACAATCTTTGGGGATGGTTCACAAACAAGAGCTTTTAGTTTTATTGATGATTCATTAGAACCATTATGGAATTCAGCGGTGAAAAAAGAAGCATCAAAAGAAATTATTAACTTAGGTGGTGTTGAAGAAATATCAATCAAGGATGCATCAACTATTGTTAGAGAAGTTATTGGTGAGGGTGAAATAGTTCACTTAGAACCAAGACACGAAGTTAAACATTCAATACCAACATTTCAGAAATCAATTGATTTGTTAGGATTTGAACACAAAACTTCTATGAAAGATGGGTTAACACAAATGTGGGAATGGGTTAAAGAACAACCAATGAGAGAAAGATTTGTGTGGCCTGAATACGAATTGGATAAAGGAATATATAGTTTTTGGAAAAAATGAGCAAATTAGGATTTACAGCAGGTAACTTTGATTTATTACATCCTGGTTACATTTATACTTTTGAAGAAGCAAAAAAACATTGTGATAAGTTTTTTGTATTTCTACACGCAGACCCATCTGAATATAGAAACAATAAATACAAACCAGTAGTTCCTTTATATGAAAGGTATAAAACTTTAATGGCTATTAAATACATTGATGCAGTTTATACTTATAAAACAGAAGAAGAATTATTGGATTTAATTAATTTTTGGAAACCTGATGTGCGAATATTAGGTGAGGATTATATTGGGAAATCATTTACAGGAGATGATTTACCTATTAAAATTATTTATACTACTCGTTCTCACGAATGGTCAACAACCAAAATTAAAAATCTAATTACAAAACAAACAATTAAACAAAATCCTGATATATTAAAAGATGAATAAGCCAGAACAATCAATTCCATTATTTAAAGTTTATATGAATCCATCAGCAAAAGATGCTGCTTGTGAGGTATTAGATAGTGGATATATAGGACAAGGACCAAAAGTAGATGAATTTGAAAAACAAATTGGAGATTACTTTGGTAATAAAAAAGTAGTAACAGTAAATGCTGGAACATCAGCATTACATTTAGCATTACACCTTCTAAAGAAACCTAAAGAAGATTGGATGGAAGATGTATTTCAAGGAGTTGCTTGGGTATCTCACAATTGGCCTGGTATTCAAGAAGGTGATGAGGTTTTAGCAACTGCTTTAACTTGTACTGCTTCAAATTGGCCGATAGTAGCAAATGGTTTAAAGATTAAATGGGTAGATATAGACCCAAAAACTCTTAATATGGATTTGGAAGATTTAGAAAGAAAATTAACTCCAAAAACAAAAGCTATTATAGGAGTACATTGGGGTGGATATCCATTGGATTTGGAAAAAATAAGAGATATCAGACTTAGATTTAGAGAAGAACATGGATGGGCTCCTGCTCTAATCGAAGATGGTGCACATTCAATTGGTACAAAATATAAAGGAGAGTATTTAGGTAACCATGGAAATTTTGTAATGAACTCATTACAAGCAATCAAACATATCACATCAGTAGATGGTGGTATATTATACTGTCCACATGAAGAATTATATGAAAGAGCAAAATTAATAAGATGGTATGGAATTGATAGAAATCCAAAAGGAAGAACTGATTTCAGATGTGAGGCTGATATAGAAGAATGGGGATTTAAATTTCACATGAATGATTTATGTGCAGCAATTGGTATGGAAAACTTTAAATCAATAGATACCATAGTTTCTAAACATAAAGATAATGCACAATATTATGATGATAATTTAAAAGATGTAAATGGTGTTACATTATTGGAAAGAGAAAAAGGATTTGAATCTGCATTTTGGATTTATACAATGTTGGTAGATGATAGACCATCTTTTTATGAATATATGAAAGAGTGTAACATTACAGTATCTCAAGTACATGAAAGAAATGATAAACATAGTTGTATGGCTGAGTTTAAATCTGAACTACCTAATTTAAATAAAACAATTGGTAATATAGTATCAATACCAGTTGGTTGGTGGATAAGTGAAGAAGAAAGAGAATATATTGTAGATTGTATTAAAAAATGGAAGTAACCTTATTATCATTATTGGAAAGTGATTTACCATTTTTAATTGAAGTTAGAAATGATGAATCAACTCGTTCTCAATTAGGAAATGATTCTTTATTTACATTAGAAGATTGTAAAGAATGGTTTACAAAAGAACAACCAGAGTGGTTACTTATTATAAATCATAATTTAACTAAAGTTGGATATGTGAGAATTGATGGTGATACAATAGGTATTGATATTCATCCTAATTTTCGTAGAAAAGGATATGCAAGATTGGCATATCAAAAATATTTAGAAAATACTGATTATGCAGACCTTTGGGTTTTTGAAGATAATCACGCAAAAAAGTTATACGAAGAATTAGGATTTGTTGAAACAGGTCAGAGTGGTTTGAGAAGAGGTAGAAAATATTTAAAAATGGTTTACAAGAAATGAAAGTAGCATTAATGTTAACTGGTCTTGCACGAAAAGTTCAAGAAGGGTATGATGGTTTTTGGAAATACATTATAGATAATAATGATGTTGATTTGTATCTTCATGCTTGGGAATCTAAACCAGATGAGGTAACTAATAATGAAGATAGTGATACTGTTTTAAAAATATATCCTAATCCAAAATATATAAACATTGAAAAACCATTTAAGTTTACTCAATACAGAGAGGGTATAAAAACACCAAGAGATGATAAATCAAGACCTCTTGCAGATTTTGATGTATTTAGTAATTTTAGAAGTTTCCCTATGTATTATTCTTGGCAATCTACATACAAACAAATACAAAACTCAGATATTAATTACGATTGTGTTATAAGAAGTAGATACGATATTAGTGGAGATAATTTAAATGTATCTGAATTTGATTTAAATAAAATATATACATCAAATCATCATTGGAAAAATAGTCATGTTCACGATGATAATTTTTACATATCAAATAAAAATAATTCTGATAAAGTATTTAATAATATATTTGAAAATATAGTTGAGTTCAATAGAGATAAGGGTATGATGGATAGTGCTGAGGAAAACCTTACTAAATATTTAGAACGAATAGGGTTGATAGATATAGCAGAAAAATCAGATAAAATAAAATTTGATTTGTTAAGAGATAATAAAGTTTGGTGGCCTAAAGATATATAAATGAAAATAGGAATAAATTTAGTAGGAGTATCTTATAATAATGCCATTGAAGGTGGTAGGTTAAGAAATTATGAAGATGCAATAGAAAACTTTTACAAATACATTATAGAACCATTTAGAAAAAATGGTCATGAAGTTTCATTTTACTTGTATAGTTATGAAAATGAAAAACAAGATAAGATAGAAAATGATTATAATCCTTGTATTAAATCTCAGTTTGTAAAACCAGATTATAATAAATTAGGTGGTGGTGCAAAGGTTTCGGAAGGATATAAAGTTATGTCAGTTAGTTATCTAAATAGTTTAGAACAATTAAAGAATGAAGATTTGGATTTAATTATATCAACTCGTTACGATATAAAGTTTTTTAAAAACCCATTTGAAGAATATGATTTTGATTTTGATAAAATGAATTTCTTATGGAGAGAACCTGAATTAAAGCATTTACCAATAGTAAATGACACTTTTTTAGTATTTCCATATAAAATGTTAGATAATGTTATTGATTCTATAATTGAAATGGAAGAAAATCCGCCACATGGTAAAAATATAGCAATGCATAATTGGTATTTACCAATGGTAAATCAAGTTGGAGAAGATAATGTTCAATGGGTTGATGATGAATTTAAAACTGCAGTACAAAATGATTTGTATGTATTAACAAGAAAAGGATAATATGAGTAAATTAATAAGTGGTTATTGGTGGGCATGGAGAGAAGTAGAGGCTGGTAAGAAATCTATGCAAACTCTTAGAAAGTTTTATCCTGATTCAGACCTTTTCATCAATGTAGATTACGAAGGTGATGTAGATGGATACACAAAAGTAGGTGAGGAGTTAGGAGCTACTGTTACTCGTAATAATTTTCAATTAGGATATTGTGGAAACTTTGGTGATAGAGATATAGGATATGATTATTGGTCAAAAGAAAAGGCAGTAGAATGGTTAAGAGGTGTTTACGAAGCGTGTAAAAAAACCGATTCAAAATATATTATGTTATTTGAAGAAGATGATTTTGTACTAAAAAACATCTCAATATTAGATACAGATTTTTCAATAGCAATTCATCCAACTGCACCATCGCCAGTTAGAATGAGACCTAATCCAATTCCAAAACAATTTTTAGAGTATTCTAAATCTATTAATGGTATCGGAGATTGTCCAGGTTATGCAGCAGGTGGTGGAACTATTTTTAATAGAGAACATTATATAGATAGTTATGAAAATACACTTGATAAGTTTACAGATGTATATGATGAGTTCTGTAAGATAAATAAAATATTTGGTTGGGAGGATTTTCTATTTCAATACATTTTTATGTTAGGTGGATATGAAGTTATTCAGAATCATGATTTATGTGAATTATGGGAAGTACCTAACTTTGAAGGATTTGAAATATTAACAGGTTGTAAAGACCCAAACTTAATTACATTATGACAATATTAGGATGTATTACAAAATATAAGGCGGATGATATACGACCTTATGTAGAATCAATTGAACAAACAGGTTTCAAGGGTAGAAAAGTAATGTTGGTATATGATGTACCACAAGAAACTATCGATTATCTTAAATCAAAAGGTTGGGATTTGTTTGGAGGAGAACTTCAACAACATATAATCCTACAAAGATTTAGAGATTTATACAAAATATTAGGTTCAGAAATAAAAGGGACTGTTATTTGGACAGATGTAAAAGATGTAATCTTTCAATTAGACCCAACAAATTGGATTGATTTAAATATGGAAGAAGATATACTATCTTTTTCAGAATGTATTACATTTAAAGATGACCCTTGGGCAGTTACAAATGCAGGTACATCATTTCCTATGGAATGGGAATGGTTACAAAATAAAACATCTTATTGTGCAGGAACTATCGTTGGTGATGCTTGTTATCTTAGAGATTTATTTATTGATATTTACAGATGGAGTTTAACAACTGCCAATCAAGGACAATTATCAGACCAAGCAGCTTATAATGTATTAATTAACTTACATCATATTAGTGATTGTATTCAGACAGTAAAACAAGAAGAAGGATTTGTTACTCAACTTGGAACTGTGTTGGTTAAAAAAGATGAGTTTAAAGATGTTCTATTAGAACCAACACCAATCGTAGATGAAAATTACATAGTAAAAAATCAAAAAGGAGAACCATTTTGTTTAGTACATCAATACGATAGAATACCAGCATTTAAAGAATTTATTTATAACAAATACAAATAATGAAAATAGTAATATCAATTTTTTGTTTACCTTATGAAATAGATGATTTAGAAAATACACTAAATCAACTAAAAAAGGCATCTTATTATATAGATAAAAAAATAGATTGGTGTTTAGATGTAACGATGTGTTTGGCAGATGATATGGTAAATTGGAATAAATCATCTTTACCAAAAAAGTTTTTTGAAGATAAATTATTAAAATTATTATCAATAACAGATTGGTGTACAAAAAATATACAAACTTCAACAGAAATAAAAGGCTGTGTATCACAGAGAAGATATTCTCTTGAAAAACATAGAGAAGCAGATTACTTTATTTGGTTAGATACAGATATTATATTTGATGAAAGAACGTTGTTCTACATCGAACAAGGTATAAAAGGTACAAATAAAGATTATTTACAAACAATTATTACACCAGAAATTGTTAGAGTTTGGGATAATACTTGGGATTGTTTAGTGAATGAACAGTTCTTAGATAAACCACTTGAATATCAAAAAACAAATGACCCTTATAAAGATAGTGGTATTAAGGGAGATATTAGTATTATACCTGTAAATAATTCAAACTCCCCTCAATCAAGATTTAAATTTGCAGGTGGTTGGTTCACTTGTATAAGTGGAAAACTCCTAAATAGAATAAGAGTACCAGATTCATTTGCTCACTATGGTTATGAAGATACCTTTTTAATGGTGGGTAGTGAAAAGCTCGTTAGAGAACAAAATGAAGAAATTTATCAATTCAAAATAAAAAACCTAGTAGTTTGTGAAAACTACAAATATAGAGGACATTATCATTACTTAAATTCTCTCTCAGTTTACGATAGAAGAGAGGAATTTAAAAAAATATCCCACGATAATTTTCTACCAGAATTAAAAAAAATTCAATAAATATACCCTTTAGTATCTAATACTTATATTTATTCTTGTAAGAAATCATTTACATAAAACAAGTTATACTTAAGACCCGAAAGGGGTTCGTTCTATTCAAGTAGTTTATAATCAATCGTTTTTTCAATTAGTTACAGTAATCTATTAATTATATAGGAGATTACTTTGAAGTACGCTACATTAAATGTATTTAAAATATTCATTTTATGTATCTTAGTTTTATTACCGACTGGTTCTAATGAGATACATACAAGTGATGACAACCTCATTAAGGTCGGTTCAGTAACCAACGAAATCCGAATGGGAAAGTTTGCAGGTAATCGAAACCTTGCAGTTGGCGTAAAAAATATCCTCCAAGAATTATTAATGGATTTAGATTATGATTTATCAGACCAAGCTTCTACGCAAATAAACGTAAGATTGGTCTTTTTTGATATAAAAAATATTGGAACATCAGTTGCGGTGTTTCACAAAGATGTTTCACTAACGCAGATTATAGCAATTGGTGAATTAGAAGTCAAGGGAAAAGTTAAAAAACGTACTACTCAAAAAGGACAGAGTAAAACGATTTCTACTAGTACCCTTGTAGTTGCAGAAGACGGAACATTTAATCAACAAACGGCAAGTATAGCTTTAAAAAAGGTATGTGAGCAAATTATTAAGGAATTATTATGAAAAAAATATTATTATTTTTAATTAGTGTACTTTTTACACTAAGTGGATTTAGTCAAACTGACGGAAAATTAGACTACTCAGCAGTTACATCAGTTACTCAAGTAGGTGATACGTTAGAAGTCAAGTTTAACTATTTTAAAGCAAAAGATGCGAATGGTGCTGATATAGATGCAACACTTTATCAATTCGATTTTCAGTATAACAACAAACTATTAAACAAGATATCAAGTACTTGGCAACCATCTTCAAGTTCAGCTCAAAAAGCAATCAATAGTTGGAATGGTTATAAGTTTTCACCTGATTCAAACAAAAACAATGATGATTTTGATGGTCAATATACAAGTTGGTTATCAAGTGATGCATCCTATGGTTCAAACGCTGACTTTTCAGTAGAAAGGGTAACTTACCAAGATGTAACTGCTTTGGGAGATGGAGATGAAATTATCAAATATCAATTTATAATCAAAGATAAAGCAAATTCAAACTATTCGAATTATACAAACTTAATAAATGCGAACTGGTCTAACTTTAGAAAATCTGATAATACATTAATTGGTATTACTAAAGGTTCTTCAAATTTCAACCTATCTCTTTCAAATATCCAAGGTGGTGATGCAGGAAATGTAACTCTTAATATTTCAACAAATATCATTGATGATAATATTGGAGATGGTACTCACTTCACTTATAATATTTACAACAAATCTGATATAGGTTCTGGTAATCAAGTAAATGAAGGAGCATCGGCAGTTGCAACAGGTACATATGATGCATCTGGTCAAGCAGTTGTAACTGGTTTAGAAAATGATGTAGAATATTTTGTTTGGAATTACGCTGACCAATCAAAAGATTATATGGATAATGTAGTAACTGTATCTGATTTAGCTTTAGTATTCCAAGAAGCAATTGGTGGAGGTATTAATGGAGACCAAACTACATTTGATTATTATATCCAAACATTCTTAGGAAATGTATATCACGATTCACCATTTGATGCTACAATTAACTTCTCAGATTCATATGAGATACTTGCTTACCTACAAGGTGTAACAAGTGGAAACACAAATTATATAACTTACAAAGGTAGAGCATTACAAACTGGTGGTAACAAATCAACATTTGGTACAGTAGATTCAAATGGAAGTTATTTCGCTGGTATTGATGCAACATTCAAACCAACCGATTCAAACAAATCATTTAACTTTGTACATGCTCTTATGGGTGATGTTAACTTCTCACACTCTTGGGAACCTGATACTGATGGTACACCAATTCCATCATCAGAACAGGCACAATCTTATTCAAATTCAATGAGAATTTCAATGGCACCAGGACAAAAATATAATTCTGAAGAAGCAAACATTGATTTGGTATCTGAATTAAAAGATGGTGAAGTAATCTTCTCAATCAATTCAGATATTGCAGAGATGATTGGTGCACAATTTAACATCACATACGATAAAACAAGATTAGTATTAGATAATGTAATATTTGATACTGGTAATGAAATGACTAACTTCTCTAATCACTTAGAAGAAGATGGAAGAATAAACATAGGTTCATTTGACCAAAACTTTGAGGCAGTTGTTAAGACTGGTACTCCTTATAAGTTAATCTTTACACCAACAGTAACTTTAAGTAATACATCGGGTTTAATTACTTTTAAAGTTAACGAAGGGGTAAAATCAGATGGAACACAAATTAAATTTATAATGCAATAAGGAGAAACACAATGAAAAAATTAATAACACTTTTATTTTTAGTATTACTAACATCTTGTATGAAAGATGATTTTATCGAACCAATTAATTTGGTTGAAGTACCTGAATCTTTAGAGATTGCTGATGTGCAAGGATTAAAACTTGAATCAACAATCGTATCAGATGAGGTTAGAATGAATGTAAAATTACCTTATGGTGGTGTTTACAGAATTAAAATTAGAGATATATCTAAAAATTTAGTATCTCAAGAAAAAATCGAAGGAGATGAGGGAGATAATATATTAAAAGTTTATGTTTCTTCACTAGAAAACGATGGATACATAATTGAACTTACAGATGATGCTCATGATATCATAGGATTAACAACATTTGTAGTAAACTAAGGAGAAACAATGGCAAAAAAGAAAAAGAAAGAAGAAGGATTCTTTTCACAGATAAAGAATCAAATAATAGCTGGAGTTGGTATAATACTAACTACATTAGGTGGTGTTTTTATAGATGAGGTAAAATCATTTGTAGGAATAGAAGATGAATCAGAACCACAAACTGAAGTTGTTCAAGAAAACAATCAATCAGTTAATGTAGAAGGACCAAATATTGTAATCAATATACCAGAACAAAAAACAGAAACTAAAACTATAATAAAAGAAGTTCCTGTTGAAAAGAAAAAAGAAAAAGAAGAAGAAATTGATTGGTAAAATTAAATAAAGGAGAAAAATGAGTAGTTTCAAAAAATGGTGGAAAGTAAATGGACAAGGTATCGGATTTATAATCGGTATAGTGTTTTTAAATGCTTACTTTTTACTTTTAGGGGATTTAATGCACACATATGAATGGTTAGCAGGATTATGGTTGTTATGTTTCTTTGGATTTGCAGGATGGTATTCTTGGCAAATGAAGATACATGGTTGGAGATTACCTAAGAGTATAAAAGATACCCACTAATTGTATAACGTTAATAATTGGAGAATTAAAAAAAACATGAATGTTTTATTAGAAATTTGGAAAGACAAATTATCGGATTATGTAATTATGGATTACATATTGAAAATTTGGGTAACCGTATTATTGGTAATGGTTGTTCTTGGTTTAGGTGCTATTATAAGTCATATTATCATGAACCCATCAGCAATTGATAATGCAACTTTTGGTATATTTGATACACTAGGAAGTTAGAATGAAAGATTTTATAGAGGCCGTATATAAATGTTGGTATGGAATACTAATTAGTTGTATTTTATTCAGTATTTTTATGATGGTAACACAATAAATTATGAAAAAAATTATAGAAATAATAATCAAAATTGATGATTGGTTAACAAAGTCATTCTTAGATATGTACCCAAACTTAACCAATCATATGAAAGATAAAAAATGAAGAATATATTTATTTTAATTTTATGTGTATTATTCGCACAAAACACTATTGCTCAAACTGTTGGTAAGATAAAGGCAGAAACATATCAAGCAGAATTCGAAAAAAAGAAATCTATTGATGATGTATCTGATTATTGGGGACCAACTATACCGATTGCTCTAATCAATGTATCTGCTAGTGACGGGGTTTACGAGATGTGGCCTGAGTTAAAGGATGCTAGAGTAGGTTTAGGTGTAACAAATATGGTAATAGAGTACTTGGACTGGACAAACAGATTCGAGTTCGTAGAGGAGAAATCAGAGATTAAAAATAGAATGAAATCACAATGGGTAGCATCAAGAAAGGGTGTTTCTCAAAATGAAGTTTATGGAATGGGTAAAGTAATGTTAGCGAATTATTTCGTTACAATAGAAATTTACGATTTCTCAGTTTCAGAAGATGAAGTTTTATCTTTAAAAGATGGTTCTAAACAAACACAAACAACTCGTTTAGGGTTGCAAGTTCGTTTTACTAATGCCGAGAATGGTACTTACTTTGTAGGTTCTGGTCTAGGTGAAGCAAATACAGTTAAGACTCAAGAAGGTTTGTTGGGGTTAGATTTGGAGGAAATAAACTTCAGACAATCAGCAATTGGAGTAACTACCAGAAAAGCATTAGAAACGGCTTCAGCAAGAATAGTAGCAAGAATGATTAGAAAAAAAATATTTGAAAACTAATGAATGAAAAAACTACTATCGATAATTTTATTTTGGTTCATATCTAATTTTAGTTATGGACAAACCTTTACACAGACATTTGTAGATAGATGTACTGGTGAAGTACAAGTAGTTACTGCTAACTTCTCAAGTGGTTCTGCTATCGTGGCATTCTACAACGAAGTCAAATTATTCACATACACACAATATACTAATGGTGAACTCCAACAATGGTTAGTTCAAAAATATGCTTGGTGGCAAGCATTATCACCATGTTCATCCGCAAGTAACGCAACCAATAACGCAAACAACGCAGCAAATAACGCAACTAATAATACCAACAACACCAACTCAGGTTCAAGTGGAACATCTGGTTCAAGTGGTTCGAGTGGTTCGAGTGGTTCAGGTGGTGGTGGAGATAGTGGTGGAAGCGGTGGAAGTGGAGATACAGGAGGTGGTTCTGGCGATAGTGGTGGTGGAAGTGGAGACTCTGGTGGAAGTGGAGACTCTGGTGGTGGAGGTTCTGATGGCTCTGATGGTGGTGGAGATAGTGGAGGCGGTGGCTCTGATGGCTCTGATGGTGGAGGAGATTCCGATGGAGGAGGTGGTGATTCCGATGGAGGAGGTGGTGATTCCGATGGTGGAGGAGACTCAGATGGTGGAGGAGACTCAGATGGTGGTGGAGATGGTGATTCCGATGGTGGCTCTGGTGATGGAGATGGTGATGGAAGTGGAGATAGTGATGGTGATGGTGATGGAAGTGGTGATGGTGATGGTGATTCCGATGGTGATGGAGATGGTTCTGGTGATGGAGATGGTGATGGGGATTCTGATGGAGATGGAGATGGTGATGGGGATTCTGATGGAGATGACTCTGATGGAGATGGAGATGGAGATGATTCTGATGGAGATGGAGATGGTGATGATGACTCTGATGGAGATTCCGATGATGATTCAGATGGAGATGATGACTCTGATGATGACTCTGATGGTGATGATGATTCCGATGATGATTCAGATGAATCGGATGAAGATAGTGAAGAAGAAAAAGAAGAAGAATCTGAGGAAGAAGAAAAAGAAGAAGAGGAAGAAGAATCCGATGAAGAAGAGGAAGAGGAAGAAAAAGAAGAAGAGGAGGAAGAAGAAGATGAAGAGGAAGAGGATGAAGAAGAGGAAGACGAGGAAGAAAAAGATGAGGAAGAAGATGAGGAAGAGGAAGAAGAAAAGAAAAAGAAATTTATGCCAATAGTATTGAAAGCAGATATAATGTCAATGCAAGCTCTAACAAGAGAATACAACCAAGTACTTGCAATTGGAGCATCTCAATCATCAATCTATGGTGATATATCAAATACAGCAACTTTACAAATATATGATAATATGAAACAAGTTGGATTATCATTAGGTAGAAGTAAAGTAAGTTTGAATGAAAATTATCAAGTAACTTGGGTAGATGCAGCAAACGTATCTTATATGAGAAATTATCAAATGAACTCAACTACATTATCTCTGAGTAGAATGAAACCTATGGGTAAGTATGGAACTGTTGGATTGGGTGTTAGTTATTCGTTTATGTTTGGTAAAGATGCACTTGGAAATACAATGCCAAAAATGGGTTCTTTAGGATACAATGTTCTTTACACAAATATGGTAAAAATAAACGATAGAATAATGTACACACCAGCATTGATTGGTGCACAAAACCCATTATCTTATACAGAAAAAGTTGAGGGGTTTGATGCATTCTCATCAACATCAAAAGATTTTATAGGAATTCTTGCAAATTCCTTCACAATACAATTAACAAAAAGTTTTTCGTTCAATGCAGGGTGGACGATAATTTATAGTAGTAATGAGTTTGTTCCAATTATGAATTCGTTTATGATAGGAGCAAAGTTACCCTTTTAAGGAGAAAAAAATATGAAAAAAATAGATTGGAAATTAGGTATAATAGGAGTGTTAATGGGATTATCAGTATGGATGTATCTCAATCCAACAATTCATGAAGTAGAAAAGATTAAAGAAATCGAAGTACTTCAGACAGTAATCGATAGTATCTATGTTGAAAAACTTGTAGAGAAAAAAGTTTTTGTACCAAAGTATATTTATAAAACAAAAATAGAAAAGGATACTATAATTAAAGAAGTAATTGTAGAAAAAATTAAAACTAAAATCAAAACTGTTTATGTAGATAAACCATATGAAACAATTGTTGATAGATATGTATTACCAGAATCTAAATGGTATGCTGGATTTGCGTATCAATGGGATATGGAAAACTATTTTAGTGGTGCAAATGTTCAAATCTTACGCAAATTTAAAAGTGATAAGATGTTTAGTTTAGATGTTGGATTCAGAAATGATTTAGTAGATAGAGAAAACAATCTTGGTAAATTAAGACCTTATGTTGGTGGGACAATATATTTCAGATTAGATAAACCAAAGAGTAATTTTTAATGAAAAAACTTTTTTACATATTATTGTTATTACCATCTTTAGTATTTGGACAAAGTGGTGAAGGATATATAAATTATAAATCCTACAAAACTCACTATGGAAGTGGTTCATCCTCAACTTACAATGGAGTATCATATAGTGGTGGAGCAAATTCAACTGCAGAGTTTGATGCAATGGTTGACACAAACCAACCTGGTACAACCCTAACTCATAGTGGGGAAGTATCACCTTATGGTTCAACTGGTTTAGCAGGTGGGTTACCATCTCGTTGGGGAAATGATTATTATGCGGTAGTTTATTCTGGTTGGTTCAAACCAAATAAAACAGGAACTTACAGATTTAGAACAGTTGCGGATGATTCTTCTGAAACTCGATATAGAGAAGTAGGAACTACTACTTGGCAAACAATGACATATCAATGGGGTTGTTGTTCTTGGGTATATGGTACTGCAACTTTAGATAATACTAAGTGGTATGAATTTGAATTTAGATACCAAGAATATGGTGGTGGAGCATATTATAGGTTTTATTATTCAATACCAGCAAATGGAAGTTCTCCAATATATAATCAAATTAGTACTAACCATCAATTTGGAACTTGGACAAATGTAGACCCAAGTGGTGGAAGTAGTTCAACAGACCCTGAAGTAGATTTAGATTTAGAATTTCATTCTCAATTGGCGCCAGAACAATATAGATTCAGAGTATATTATGATGGAACTTCTACACAAAATGGAACTGAATGGTTAAATACATCTACAATGAACTCATCGTATTATTTAGATGATGATGGTAGTAAAGATGTTACCGATTACCTTAACTTAGTTAAAATAGCAGATGGATTAAAAGCAACCACAATAAGTGGTCAAGTGGAATGGGTTGTATTATATCCATATGATGCAACAAATAATAGACATCAAATACTAATTGATGGTAGAGAATTTACTGCTACTAATCCTGATACAGACCCAAATGAATTAAAAGAGTTACAACTTCTTGATTTGTACGATGGGCCTATTACTATTAAGAGTGTAAGTGCTGGAAGTGGAGGGTGGCAACAATACTATATACCAGGCAATTTAACAAGTGCTATATCTAATAGTTCATATGGAAGTGGTGTGATTAGAAATGCTGGTAGTTATTTTGGTATTAGAGCAGAATTTACTTTTGTAGATAATGAAAAATATAAAGGACATAAAGTAACTTTTATGAATCCATCTAATAGTATTGAACAATGGACAGCAGAAGAATTTATGGATGATTACATTACGGTTGCTGATGTTATTGCAGGATTTAGTGAATTAGCTGGTGGTGGAATCAATGGTGGATTCAAAGGAGATTTAAATGGAGTTCAATTACAAAATTCAGATGTAAATCAAGATGGTGAATTTGATTTCCAAGATACTCAAATAGGATTAGCTTTCCTAACTGGTGGTGATACTCCTTTCAATGGTTGGTTATCAGAGATAATGAGAATAGTTCCTAAATCAGAATATGATGGAACTACAACTTCTAATTGGAAAACACAAACAAATAAAGGAGCATCAACATCGTTTACCTTTAGTGTTATAGATACGATACAAACTTTAGAATATAAAGTTTCATTCATAGGTGATGTAAACCTTTCACACTCTGCGGCACAATCAACAAGTTCACCAGCAGTACAATCTATGAGTATAAGAAACTCATCAAGTCCAACTGAAAAATCAAATGGATTAGAAATATTATTAGATATCAGTAAAGAAGAAGATAAAATTGTAGTAACATTAGATTTACCTCAAAATAATTATAATATTGTAGGTTCTGAGTTTAGAGTTAGATTTGATAATCAAAAAGTTTTATACGATAGGATGGAAACTACATCTAATTTAAACAACTTTGATGTAGAAAGAAGTGATTATATAAAGATAGGTTCTATTTCTACCGATGGTTCTTTAAATTTAAATGGTGGTGTAGAATATAAAATTTACTTTACACCACAACAAACATTCGAATCTATTTTAGGAATGATATCAGTTACCAAAGCTGAATTAGTTCAAAAAGATGGAACAATACTAGGAGTAAAAGTAAAATGAAAAAATTTTGGATAATTATAATATTGGCATTACTATCTTGTGAAAAAGATGAATTAATGATTGTAGAACCCCTACCACAATATGAAATGATATTTGAAGAATCAGAATCATCAGTAACAGATGGACAAGAATTTTCTTTTGAAATTTTAATTGAACAAAAATATTGGTTAGTTATTACTGATGAAGAAATACAATCGGTAATTGCAAAAGAATCATTTTTACCACTTGCAGGATTAAATACTCGTAAGATTTACACAAAATCTTTACCTAATAAAAAACTACAACTAACCTTAGAAACCCCAACAGAAGTTCTAAAATCAACTTATATCATAGTTAATTAATACTTATTGGTATGGAAACCTTTTTTACACTAATCAAGGTGATTGGAATGTTAATTGCATTCTGGTTCATAATGAATCGGTGGTTTAAGTGGTTGGATAAATAATATGAATAAAGAATGGAACAAGTTAGTTAAATGGTCAATCTTATTTTTGACTTCAATATTCTTACTTGGATTAGTAAGTTGTGAAGTTGAAGAATACGAACCATCTCCATACAGAGTTGCTATGATGGATTTAAATAAAGCAAAATCTAAATGGAGATACTCAGAAATTAAACATTACAAATTAGAACAAAGAAAACAATGTTTTTGTCCTGAGAATGTAACTAATTGGAATATCCTTGAAGTAGATTTAGAAAACAAAATCATAAAAGTAAACGATAGTTTAGTTTATGGTGGTGATTTACAAAAAGGATGGCCATGGGTAAAACCTATCAAACCTTTATTTGATTTAGTAGAACACGAAATAAAAAGTATTCCATATTCACTAGATGTTCAATATAACGATGAGTATGGATATGTGGAATACTTAGGAGTTGACCCTCACTATGGTATTGCAGATGATGAATATACTTATCAAATTAAAAACTTTGAGGTTATAAAATAAAATAAATTTTTATAGAAATATATTGATATTTATATTAAAATGGTAATTATAGCCCTAATCGTAATTCAAAGAGATTAGTAAAATTTCACCCCACAAAATTTGTGGGGTTTTTTGTTATATTATATTTATACTAGTATGTTTATATTTACAGAAGAAAATATAGGAAATATTAAAAACGCCGTTTACACCAAAGATGGTGTTAAGAAAAAACATGCGAAAAAGATTGAATCAATTAAAGATGGTTTATTCAAAGATTTTAATTACTCTAAATACAAAGTAAAAAATCCTCCTAAAAATACCTCAATGACAGTTTATAATGAACTACAATATCTAAAAGATTTACCTGAAGATGCTGGATATGTTAAGGAACATGATGATATTGAAAAAGTATTTGAACAAGTTTGTAAAGAAAACAATGTTGAATACCCAAAAGAGTTAGTAGAAAATTTACTCAAATCAGCAGCAGGTATTATATTAGATTTAAAATACATACATAATAGACCAAGACCATTTCAATTAGCATCACATTATAATATGAAATTGGGTGAGCACGTACTTGAAAGTATGAAAACCCCTTCTTACCCATCAGGTCATTCTACACAAGGTATCTTAGTAGGTAAAGTACTCCAAACTAAATTACCAATCAACACAGATGCTTTTATAGAAGCAGGAAAACGAATATCATATAGTAGAAATATAGGAAGAGCACACTATCCATCTGATTCAAGAATGGGTGAAATCATCGGTGATGTTATGTACAACCATATAAAACACAAGATTTAATACTTATATAAAGAAACGTTTATATTTATATAGTATATGGAGTGGAGTGATAAATACAAAAAGAGTATAAATTGTAACAATCCAAAAGGATTTTCTCAAAAAGCACATTGTGCAGGAAAGAAAAAAAGAAACAAAAACGAAATGAAACTATCAGAATTTAAAGAAGCAATAACAAAAGTTCTTAGAGAAAGAAGTATCAATGCTATCTCTAAACTTCAACAAAAGAATATTGAAGATGTTCAAAGGACTTTGGATTTATATAAAAAAGTTAAATCAAAAGGTGATGCTAAACAAATTAAAAAATACATTGATGTATTAAAGAAACTTGGTAAAGAAAAAGAAAAGTTGGCTAAAGAACTTGATGATAAAGTAAGTGGTATGTATAGAGATGCTGAGTACAAAGGAGAATCAGTAGTAAAAGAATCAGTAAACGAATATATTGAACCACAAACTAAAAAGATTGCATACTATACAGGTACAAGACCTGAAGCAGTTAAAGATTTTGTGTCTAAACATGCATTGAACATTACTAAACTTCTTAAATATGTTGAGAAGGGTGGATTACCTCAAAGAATGGAATTAGTTTCTGCACTTGCAGGTAGACCAAACAATCCTATTCAAAAGAAAATAATTAAAATGTTTAGTGAATCAATAAACGAAGGACCATCAAGAGAAGAATTTAGAATTGCTGCAATGGCAATCAAAAAACAAGCAAAATTTAGAAATGTATCACCAGAACAAGCAATACAAGACCAATTAAATGCTTTAAAACTTTTACAAAGATATATTAAAAAAGGTGATGTAAAGAAATATACAGGTATGAATTTATCTGAAGCAGAAGCAAAAACTTTGAATGAAGTTAATACAAATTTTTTCTATCTAAATAGAAACTATGATAAAGTTCTTGATGAAATTTCACACGATTTATATTATGAAATAGATAGGATAATAGGAGATGATGTATATGAAAAAGTATCAAAAAAATTTCAAGATGAATTCAACGAATTAGCTTTTTATCATCCAAGACATGATAAATGGCATCCAAAAGATAAAGCAAAGATAGTTGAAAAGGAATTAGATAAAATGGTTTCTACTATAAACAAAGAAATGAGCAAGAAAACAAAAAAATTATTAGATGAGTTAAAAAAATCTGCTTTATCTATAAAAAAACATATAAAAATTTCTTTACAGAATAAATAAAATGATTAAACTAAAAGACATATTATCTGAAAGTAAAGTAGAGTTAGGAAAAGTTTATTCTAATCCATATGCAACTGCATTTAAACCACAAGTTCAAGAAGAAACTATTAAAGAAGATGACCATGAAGTAGGTATGGGATTATCATCCCTTAAATCATCTGTTCGTTCCGCTAAAATCATATACACCAATATAAAGAAACGTAACATTGAAGATTTAGATGGTTGGGTTCAAGAGAAAATGACCTTAGCCGCTGATTATCTTAAAAATGTTGCTGATTACATGGAAGATTTAGACGAATACGAAAAAGATGGAACAGATATTAACTAATCATAATCATATCATGGAATTATTAGGAGCATTCTTAACAGGTGTAGTAGGACCGGTATTATATTTACTCGTTAGCAAATACTTACAAAAAGAAAAAGATAAGAAAAGAGATATCGTAAAAGAAAATATCTCAAGTGTATCTTTAATTTCAAACGAACTTGAAGAAATTAGAGAAGAATTCAAAGGAGATAGAGTTTGGATTGCTCAGTTTCATAATGGTGGTAACTTCTACCCAACAGGTAAATCAATACAAAAATTCTCAATATTTTATGAAGTAACCAAAGCAGGAGTTTCTTCAGTATCTCACACATTTAACAATATACCTTGTTCACTTTATCCAAAAGCGTTTGAACATATGATGGAAGGGCAAGGAATTTTCATACCAAACTTCTCAGACCCAAAAGTTGCAACCTATGGATTAAAAGGAGCAGCAGAATCAGTAGGTACAAAATCTTCATTCTTAGTACCATTATTCACATTAGATGATAAATACATTGGAAATATCGGAATCGATTATGTAGGTAGAAAAAAGAAACTTACAAAAGATGATTGGGAACATTTCCAAATAAAGGCTGGTAGAATCGCAGGATATTTATCAAGTCATTTATTATTAGATAACTAAAAATAATTCACTTTTTGCTTGGATTTCTCTATTTTTTTTCGTATATTTACTATGTAAATAATTAAAACGTTAAAACTATGAGTAAATTTAATAATGAAGTTTGGGTACTTGTGAAGGCCTATGGTGAGGGATATGATATATCAGTTAATGGTATATCTGAGTTAATTAGGAGAAGATGGGATAATCACTTTGAAACTCCTACATCTCATGTGATTAGAGAAACCCTTGGTATAGATAGTATTAAATCATATTCTCAAGCTCAGACTAAATATTCAAGAGGTAAAACTGGTGCTACTATTGAACACATTAATACTGTTAAGAGTAGAGCTATCGAACTTATGAAGATGGCTAAAGAGAATCCCAATATTACTCAGAAGGAAGTTGAGGATTATATTCGTAGTAGTTACCTTTCAGTATATAAACACTATAAGTTAGAACCCCTTGAAGGTGATGAAGCTTCTGTTTATTTACCAAAAAATAATTAACTTTTTGCTTGGATTTCTCGATTTTTTTTCGTATATTTACTATGTAAATAATTAAAACGTTAAAACTATGAGTAAATTTGAAATGTGGTTAGATGAAGTTAACCAAAAAAGAAAAGAACATTGGGATAAAAACTATTCTTACAAACCTTACGCTCCTTTACAAGTTAAAAAAGGACAAAAATACATAAAAATTATAGATGGTTCTTCAGTATGGGGATTTGTTTCCATGATTGAAGGTGTAAATAAAGGTTCACTTGTATTAAAAGGTGATTTATTAAAACCTGCGAGTTATAAATCTCCAGCTAAACATTCAAGAGGTAATATTTTTGATGGAAGTGCTAAATGGGAATTTTTTGGACCAAGTTATTTGTAAGATATGACCGAGAAACAAGTACAAAAAATAATCAATGAAGTTTATCCAAAGATAGAGAAACATTATGGTTACTCTAAATTTATACCAGAGTGTACTCCTTATGTAGAAACTCATTATAATATTTATGCAAGACATAGTGGTGAGCCTGAGGCTAGAGGTGAGGAAGATGGATGTCACGCTGAGTTCGATAGAACTGATAATAGTATTGTTATCTACTACCCTAATATGAAAAGTAGAAAACATATAATTCAAACTTTAGTTCACGAATATCAACATTACTTACAATCTCCATCTTGGTTTAAAAGATATTATAATATGGGATACGATTATCACAATCATCCATATGAAGTTCAAGCATATGGTGAAGAAAAGAATTGGAAACTATTTATATAGTAGATGATTAAATTAAAAGATATGATAACAAGAAGTTTATTTACAGAATCAAAGAAACTCAGAGTATTCGATTTCGATGATACTCTGGTAAAGACCACATCTTTTATTTATGTAACCAACAATGGTAAAAAGAAAAAATTAACACCAGGTCAGTACGCAGTTTATAATGAGAAACCAGGTGATGAATTTGATTTCTCTGACTTCTCAAAAGTTCAGAATCCAAATGAAATTAAAAAAATAACTAAAGTACTTCGAAGAGTAGTACAAAGTAGTGGTGGTGATGGGGTTCATATCCTAACTGCAAGAGCTGCACACAAACCGATAAGACAATACTTAAAAGATATCGGTATTAATATGAGTAAAATATATGTAACCGCATTAGCATCTAATAATCCAAAAGATAAAGCTGATTGGATTGAAGATAAGATTGATAATGAAGGATATGATGATGTATATTTTGCAGATGATTCCAAAAAGAACGTAGATGCCACTAAGAAAATGTTAAGAGGTAAGGATATTCGTTGGAGAGTTCAGCACATAAAACACTAAAATCCTATATTTATACATATGAGACACCTACTATTCATTTTATGGGTGTTGTTACTTACATCTTGTGGAACAACATACCAATTATCTACACTTAATAACAATGACCCAATTTATGGTATTGTAGAATCAACAGGCGATACATTAAAAATAGATGTTATTGATAATGAATTCCAACTAGATAGAAAATTTAGATTTGATGATAAATTCAGATGGGATTTTGCTCAATATGCAATGAACCAAGATTTAAGATGGCACTATGATTTCTATTGGAATAATAGAATGTACAGAAGTCCATTTGCATCACCATTTGATTTTTATTGGAACTCAAACCAATATTGGTGGAATTGGTCATCTAACTATTCTTTCAATTATGGATTCAATCATTGGAATAGATTTGGATTTTATGGATTCAATCATTGGAATAGATACGATAGTTGGAGATGGGGATATGGACATCCATTCTATAATAACTATGGTTGGAGAAATGAGATGAACGATTATGCATGGGAAAACAGAAATAGAAGAAATGTTGCTTATATAAATGGTAGAAGAGGTTCTAAAGTTGTTGTAACTCCAAATGGTAGTAGTAGAGGTGGAACGAATAATATCATCTCTAATCCTAATATACGAATCAACAGAGGTAGACCATCTA
>Ga0075463_10000085_pt1 | contig 25601 bp, 31 predicted proteins | sample DEB08_DNA_14_FD_77579 | JGI IMG/M metagenome (GOLD analysis project Ga0075463, IMG submission 77579) | Aqueous microbial communities from the Delaware River and Bay under freshwater to marine salinity gradient to study organic matter... | ecosystem: Environmental > Aquatic > Marine > Coastal ...
TAGTTAGACATAGTAGTCCCCTTGGTTAGTGTGCGAGTATTATAGCAAATTGAGCGATTCAGTCAACGCCCATAAGCTGGACAAAAGTTGGACAGCCTCCCTGCCCGTTATTAAGTTTGATTATTAGAGCACACCCGGCGCGCGCGGTCAAGAACATTTTGTTATAAGGGAGGGCGGTTAATAGACCAAAAAGTTCTAAGCGGCCGCGCGGCTCCCCCTCACGTACGACTTTGGGTTTTTTCAAAAATCGAACTACACAATTTGTGCGGGTGTGTACACAATTTGTGTAGATATAAGACGGTGTAAAAGTTAAAATCTATACCAACCAAAAATAATTCTTGACAATTGGTGTTATACTTCATATAATTTGAAAAGTGGAGAAAAAATGGAGGGAGCGACATCCTGTATGCTCCTGTTTTGGACCTACTAAGGAGAAAAACATGAAATATATGCTAACTTTTATCAGTCTTATGGTATTTTCCAGCGCTGCAATGGCTGGCCCATATGTGGAATACAAAAATGAGCTGAAATTTTTAGACGACGAGTTTTTGAGTGATGACACTGTTCACCACCTGCGTTTCGGCACTTTATTGGGAGATAGCAACAAGAACTTGTACTTCGAAGTAGGTCCTCGCACTGATGGCTACTCAGGAGAAGTTGGATATAAGGTTAAGAATGGCCCTCTTACATTCAAAGGTAAGTGGGAAGGTTCTAAGATCGACGAAGTTGATCCAATCGGCTCCAAGCTGGAAACTGAGATTCGTTTCTCATTCTAGCATTCAGCAAAAAGGGCTCTTCGGGGCCCTTTTTATTGCACCACCTCAAAAAAACTTCTTGACATTTTATGCGACTTCCACTATAATTGTAACTTAATGAAATAGGAGAGACTAAAGTGTATACGGAACAAGAGATAACTCAGCTTATAACTCCAACCTTAGGGCCGTGGACGAGCCGACTGGCGGAAAGAGAAGATCTGCCTTGGATAACTGAAGCTTTTGAAGGATCTTTTTTCACATCAGCTGAAGTTTTTATAGTAGAACCTGTTACAGAAATATCTTTAGTAATGACTTTTTCTAGAATTTGGTCACACAACAATCAAGAAGTTTTATTCCACTGTGCTACCGAGGATCGAATTGCAGGAAAGAGCATAGGCCACCTAATAGCCGTTCATCCCAATTTTAGAGGGCAAAATTTTAGAAACCAGTTAGCTCATGACTTATTGCAATATGCTGTAGATCAAAGAGAACTAAATAGCTTTCACGGATACTACAATCAACTTAATACATTCGAAGAGGGTAATTTTCCTAATCATATAAAATCTCTTAGTACTGCAATGTTGCCTGAAGCAGTTCCCTTTAGTGCAAATGCGGGAGCAGTATATTATAGGGTAGATGCGGAAGACTTCAAGGACCATATTGGAAAAATACTAGATGACGACTTATAGTACAGGAATTATAACTTTAGGAAATGATTACAGTATTACAAGTAATATTGGAAATCTTAACTGGAATAATAGTGATAAAGTTAATATAACCATAAGAGCTCCAGCGTCTTTAGTTAACAATGATTTTTGGCCCGGCACTGTAGAAATTGAAAGAGTACCTACTATTCTAGCGAGTATTAGTGGAGCAACAGCAGGTAATGACGCTATCTCCTCAGGCGGAGATACTGGTAAACATTATATTAATGTTAATGCGACGGAGATTTTAGGAACTGTTTCAGCTTACTATGACAAGACTTTCACTCTGGAAAGAGGCACCTCAATAGGATCCGGAAAATTAGTCCTACAAGGAGCAGCCCCGGGTATCAAGGCCTTTATTTCAGGTCAGACATATACTACGGAAATTGCTTTTAGATGGGCAGATGATGTACCCAACAATTTTAGTTTTAGCCCTAAAATAAATGCCAGCCCAGGAACAACATATTATACTTTTACTGATCTTTTTGGGTTTACTACAACAGAAAGTGTAATTGTTACATCCGGAAGTATTACTACAGCAGTAACGTCAACTAGTAGCTCATTGCCTTCTTCGAGTTCGTTTACTTCTTCTGCTAAGAATATTTCAAGTGGCCAACGTCTTTGGGTGAAGATGACAGCTTCGACCTCTTTTGATAGTTCTGTTTTCGGAACTGTAAGTGTTAATGGAGTTTCTGCTACATGGACTGTAACAACTGGGGCGCAGGATGTGCTACCCAATGTTTATACTTTTGGGACCAATGTAACAGGGGCAGCTATAGGAAGTTACCATTATAGATCTGCTAGAATATTAGGGTTTACAGGTACTTTGCAGGCTGCGTCGGATACGACTAGTTTTAGAGGAACTGTTCCAGATTTACAATGGGACGTGTCAAACTCCTCCAGTCTTAGCGGAGTACAATTTCAGTCGCAGCCCCATAATATTACTTCAGGGCAATATCTTCATATTAGAGTGCGGGCAGGAAATGCAGGTACTACTACGGGCGGAACTATGAAGGTAGGAAACCGTGCAGCTTCTTTCTTTGTTACAACCGTTGCTGTAGATTCGATTCCTGATAGCTTTAGTTTTACAAACATTACTGGCGCTGCATTAAACTATACGTTTTATCGAAGCGTTCAAATAACTGGAATTAACTCTCCGGCACTAATCTCTGTTTTTGGAGGCAGTACTATTCAATATGCAACATCATCAACAAATAGTCAGCCTTCTTCAAGCTCGTTTGGCAATGGGCCGGGTAGTATAGAACCAAATCATTATTTGTGGGTAAGGTTGACCTCTTCTAATGCTTATAATTCAACAATAAGTGGGCTACTATCAGTGGGGGGCATTGGTACGTTATGGAATATTACAACACGAGACCCTGATATTACTCCAACTAACTTTTCTTTTCCTAGCGTTACTAGTGCGGTGACCTCGTCGTCCGTTTTCACTAAAGTTCAAGTTACTGGAGTAGAAAATAGCTATCCTGTTCCTGTGAGTATAACCGGGGGAGTCTCAGGTTTTGCAATAAGTAGTAGCAATTCTCTACCTGCAAATAGCGCTTTTACTAGCAACCCTAAGACAGTACAAAATAATCAATACGTTTGGGTTAAATTACAAGCAAGTGATTTTGTGCTATCTACTACTTCTACAAGCGTTACCATAGGCTCCTTGACTAGAACCTTTACTGTAACTACAGGAGCTACTACCTCTCCTGGAGATACAACATCACCGGGATCAGGGGGCACCACTACTCCAGGTTCTGGGACAGCGCAGGAAGGCTACGGCCTTATAGTATATGGAATAGATGGATCTACTCCTGTTTTTGGTATTGACCGGACCGCTTCTTTGCAGGTAGATGAAACTTTTTCTCTCGCAGGAGGCCAGAGCCACACGTTTGCCTGTGCCAATGCGAACGATTCTAGTAAAGTTTTAATAGAGATGAAAGTTAATGGTGCCGGCATTAACATAGGCAGGCAAAATGATGTAGCAGTAAGTAAAAATACAACCAGTTTTAGCATAACAAACACCTCTTCAGCTACGCGATCCGGACGGGTCATTGCAAATAGGATAAGCTAATGTCTTTTGGAGTAGAAGTAAAAGGGGTGGATGCCTCGGGTCAGTTCACAATAGCTAATACTGATCTAAACTTAAGCCACTTCGTAGTAACAGCTATAGGCTATGGCACCAGTGCTCCTAAAGTCGGTTCGAACTCTAAAATTTTTATTAATAGTAAAAATTTGCCGGGCAGAACCATTATAGTGAATGAAGGAAGTAATAGTTATGGGTTTCAGCAAGTAACAGTGACCCATAATCCAGATTTTTCAACTTTTACGGCTGTAACTATAACAACTGCTCCTATCTCCTTATACTATTTTGTAATAGCAGAAGCAAAGAGTATACCTGTACCTACAGGAAGTGCGGGGGATTACGGTCTTCAAATTTTCAAATCAGACGGCTCCGTAGCTTTTGATTCCAGACGATTGCAAACAAATGTCAGTTTTTATATAAAAGAGTTCTATACTTTGAATGGGTCTAGTGGTAGTATAGTTACAACAGATCTTAATGCATATGTGGAACCTGTTGGCACAGCAGCGTTTGGAGAAAGTAGATCAGGGCTCATATGGAACTCTTTTGGAGTTACCTATGTTTCGAACTTCTGGTCTCTTAATGTATCCGAAAATGCAGGCGCAGGCGCCGTAGCGGGGTCAGTAGGGGGAGGAAGCGGTACTATTCCTCCAACACTAATAGCACAGACAAGGTAGTAATTATGAATAATATAAGATATATAGTAACAATTGAACATTCGACAGGAAAAATACTTGGGGCAGTCTTTCCAAATATAAGCCCAGAGCCCGAAGGTGTGGATGAGGCTCAGAATCGTAGAATTTTGTATGTAACAGATAGTAACCTTCCCTTAGATTGCGAAGATATAGGGTACTTTGTAGAGGAACACTATTTTAATCCAACAACGTTACAGTTTGTACATATAGGAAAGCCTATTAATGACTATGCTACTTGGAATTTTTCCACCTCTTCTTGGGACTGGGATGCCTCCGGCGTACTAGATGATATACGAAAAGTTAGACAAAATATGTTATTTAGGTCCGACTGGACTCAACTTACTGATAATTCTTTAACTGCAGAACAGAGATCAGAAGCTGCAACATACAGAACGGCTTTACGGAATATAACAGATAATCTTGGTAATCCTGCAACTATTGAGGATGTAGCGTGGCCTACTCCCCCCAGCTTTTTACGATAGGACTTTAAAAATAGTTCTTGACATTCTACCCCTTAGCAACTATAATTTGAAACATGGCTAAAGAATTAACTACAATTTCCCCAGAAGGACTCGAAGTAGCCAATAGTTACCTTCAGTTCGGCAATATCAACGGGGTAGTGCAATCTCTCGGGGTTTCTGAAAACCAAGTTGTAGAGCTGCTCAACAAACGTGAAGTAAAAAAGTATATTGATACTGTTTACTTAGATATGGGGTATCGCAACAAAAATAATATTGCAAGTTTACTGGACGAGATGATTGAAAGTAAGCTTGACGAAGCAAAAGAAACAGGAGTTTACTCTAGTAAGGATTTAGCAGACTTGTTACAGATGGCACATAAGATGAGAATGGACGAGATTAAAGCTCAAGCTGATCTTGAAAAAGCTCAAGCTACAAACGTAAAGAGTCAAACAAACGTTCAAATAAATGAAGGTGTACCTTTCGGTCAGGGCAACTATGGTAAGCTCATGGAGAAGTTGTTAAAAGATGTCTAATGATACAAAGCTCGAAGGAGTTGTAGAGCAGTTTTTACGTCATGAAGTACAGTGTGAAGAGAGGTGGAAAACTACATTTAATAGACTGGATGATATTGACGAAAAGCTAGATAGAATGGAACAGCGCCAAGTACAGGTTGGCGGAGCACTAATACTATTCCTGGCAGGACTAGTAGTAACACTTGCATTCCAAGTGTAGGAGATAAAAAATGCAAATTCAACAGAAAGCAGACTATTGGCTAGTTCATGATGACTTTGGTATGCATCGTTTTGATACAGAAGATGAGGCGTTAGAATATACGGGGCAAAAGCCTGAGAAAAAAGACACTGTATCCATCGATGATAAGGACCTTTTTTCTGCGGACGCTTAAATGGCTGTTCGTAAGCGACGAAAAAAGGTCGCAAAGAAAAAGCCTGTTCCTACAAATAAAAAGCTCTATGCACGGGTCAAGGCTCAGGCTAAACGAAAGTTTGCAGTTTATCCTTCTGCTTATGCTAATGGTTGGCTTGTAAAAACTTATAAAGCCAAAGGCGGAAAATACCGCATGGGAGTAAAGTAATGCCTGGACATTACGGAAAGAAAAAGCCTATGGGCAAAAAGAAGCCTAAGAAAAATGGGAAGAAAAAGAAAGGTCTAACGGCCAAGCAGAAAAAACTTCCACCCGCTTTACAGAAAGCAATTTTAAAAAAGATGAGGCGCTAAGTGGCGTACCATACTAAAAGAAAGAAAACAACTCGTCGCAAAAAAGCACCAAAAGGCTATCACTATATGCCTAATGGTAAGCTAATGAAAGACTCTGCTCACAAAAAGAAAAAGAAGAAGGGCAAAAGAAAGGGCTGAGGGAGATAACTATGGCAAAGCCTCGTGGAGGTTTAACAAAGTGGTTTAAAGAAGATTGGGTAGATATATCCAGACCTAAAAAGAGCGGCGGCTTTGAAAAATGCGGAAGAACCAAATCAGGAAAAAAACGTTACCCAAAATGTCTTCCTGCTGCCAAAGCCGCTGGTCTTACTGAAAAGCAACGAAAGTCAGCTGTCCGTAGAAAAAGAGCGGCCGGCAATCCAGGGGGCAAACCCACCATGGTTCGTACCTTTGTAAAGAGAAAAAAACGTGGCGGTAAAAAGAAAAGGTAAGAAAAAAGATCCAAGATTAAAGAAAGCTGGAGTGTCTGGGTACAATAAGCCTAAAAGAACTCCGGGACACGCAAAAAAATCTCATATTGTTGTAGCAAAAGTAGGTACTAAAGTTAAAACTATTCGTTTTGGACAACAAGGAGCAAAGACAGCCGGTAAACCTAAGAAAGGAGAAAGCGAAGCAATGAAGCGTAAACGCGCTTCATTCAAAGCCCGCCATGCAAAGAATATTGCAAAAGGCAAGATGTCCGCAGCATATTGGGCTGATAAAGTCAAGTGGTAGAAAATGTCTACATCAAAAACTAAAAATTAGTATAAGAAGCCCTTAAAGGCTTAGAGTAACATTGATGATTATTGAATCTGTAGCGGCTGCTAGCGCTATTCTTTCGTCTATTAATGGTTTAATAAAACAAGCCAATGAAACCGGACAAGGTATGCAGCAGCTAATGGGTACTATTAGCGATTTTGGGGAAGCCATAACTAATTTTGAGTTAGAGCGTAAATCCAGCACTTTTAAGTCTCTTAGTCAAAGTGAAATATTAAAACTCACTATGATTAAAAAATCTTATGAAAGATACTGGAAGGATGTGCATGACCTATTACTGGTTGCAGATCCTCAGATGCTAGAGGCTTTTAAAGAGGCCAAGGCAGAGCAAGAGCACCAACGCCAGCAGCATTTAAAAATGCTTGCTAGAAAGAGAAAGGAGAGGGAAATACTAATGCAACAACTAGCTGTTGGATTTGGAACCCTTCTTATCGGAGGTATATTGATTGGAGCAGCGTTTGCTGTATTATTACAATGAATAAACGTTTAGAGAAAGATTCAGAGTATGCAGAGTATGATACTGATGGAGATGGTATCGTTACTGATGAAGAATTAGAAACAAGTCAACATTTACAAGAACTAAAGCTAGCTCACGATAAAGCTGATGCACAACGAGCAATGGCTTGGTTCGCTCTTTTTGGGATGTTATTGTATCCATCCTTAATTGTGATTTGTTCTTTTATTAAATTGGAGCAGGCAGCTGTTATATTGGGAGATATAGCAAGTGTCTATTTTGTAGCAATCGCGGGCTTAGTGGCCGCATTTTTTGGAGCATCAGCATGGCAATCGAAAAAATAATGGATCAGCAACGAAAAGCTAGAAAAGTTATTGAGCATTTGGAAGAATATAAAAGTTATATTAAACCACCAAAGCAAGTAGATACAGAAGAAGCACGAACGGAGATGGATTATTGTAGAAAATACAGTAAGACAAGATCCATGGGACAAGACTAGATGATTGAAATTAGCCGCAAAGATATAATCTCTGATTATATTTGTGATTACACACAGGAAGACAAGTTTTTGAAGTTGCCTATCGATCCTTATTTGGACTTGCTAGGTATTACCCCACTACCTTCCCAGACAGCGATCATTAATGCTATTAATAGCCCTAAATATCGATTTGTCTGTGCGGCTGTTTCTCGTAGACAGGGAAAGACTTACATTGCCAATATTATTGGACAGCTAGTATCTCTTATTCCTAATTCTAACATTCTAATTATGTCGCCTAACTATGCTTTGTCGCAAATATCTTTCGACTTGCAAAGAACACTGATTAAACATTTTGATCTTGAAGTAGTCAAAGATAATGCAAAAGATAAAGTTATAGAACTATCGAACGGATCTACTGTGCGTATGGGGTCAGTCAATCAAGTTGACTCCTGTGTAGGTAGATCCTACGATTTGATTATTTTTGATGAAGCAGCTCTTGCCGATGGTAGGGATGCTTTTAATGTGGCACTGAGACCCACGCTTGACAAAGACAACTCCAAAGCAATCTTTATTTCTACTCCTCGTGGAAAAAACAACTGGTTTTCAGAGTTTTTTCATAGAGGTTTCGATCCAGAGTTTCCTGAGTGGGCATCTATTCGTGCCACTTACAAATCAAACCCCCGAATGTCCGAACTAGACATAGCAGAAGCCCGTAAGAGCATGTCTGAGGCTGAATTTCGTCAAGAGTACGAGGCTGACTTTAATACTTACGAAGGTCAGGTCTGGAGCTATAACTACGAAGAATGTACGGGGTCGTTCCAAGATATGGATATAAGCAAGATGGATGTCTTTGCAGGGCTCGACGTAGGGTATAGAGATCCTACTGCTTTGTGTGTAATTGCGTATGACTGGGATGAAGAAAAATATTATTTAGTAGATGAGTACTTAGATGCGGAGCGTACCACCGAACAACACGCGGGTGAAATACAAAAACTCATAGATAGGTGGGATATTGATTACATATTCATCGATTCTGCCGCGCAACAAACTCGTTTTGATTTTGCACAGAACTATGATATTAGTACTAATAATGCTAAGAAGTCAGTGTTGGATGGAATTGCTTATGTAGAAGGAATCGTAGATAATGATAAGCTCTACGTAGATCAAGAATGCAAGGAAACTCTATCTGCTCTTGACCAGTATCAATGGGATCCTAATCCTAACCTACTTAAAGAAAAACCAAAACACAATAAAGCCTCGCACATGGCAGATGCTATCAGATATGCATTATATTCATTTGAAACATCAAACAGTGGCTTTTAACGATACCATCTTAAAAATAATATTTGACATGGTACCTCAAACTCGATATAATTCTGGTATTAGAAAATGGATTTAAAAAGAGACGTCGTAAAATACATAAGAGATAAAGCAAAAAATGCTTATGAAAAAGGTACTGAATGCGAGATCTGTAAATCGAAAGTAAAACTTGATTTTCACCATTACTATACTTTGAGCCCTTTAGTCCATACTTATATAGCAAAAAACAGACTAGATCCTCAAAATATACTTTCTTTTAGGGATGAGTTTATACAAAAGCATAGAGCAGAACTTTACGAACATACGGTTACTCTCTGCCATGAACATCACTTACAGTTGCACTCCATTTACGGAAGAAATCCAGGACTAGGCACTGCTACTAAGCAAAAGAACTGGGTAAGGATACAAAGAGAAAAACATGGCATGGTATGACAGATTTATAGGTAGATCATCTGAGGTGGAGGAAAAACTAAATCCTGCTCAACCATACTATAACCATAAAACTAATCCTTCTAGAGAGCATACAATAAGTTATGAGAAGGCTTATGAGGATTTAGAGATAGTAAATAGAGGAGTAAATCTTATTGTAGATGACGCCTCTGAAGTACCAGTTGCAGTAGGGCCTCAAGTAGTAGGACTGCAGAGTGTTACAAAAGGTATAAAAAGGTCGAGAGTCTCTCTTTTATTAAACAAAGAGCCAAACCCGTTCCAGGATATTAGCACTTTTCGGCGAAATCTTATAACAGATTTTATAATTGATGGGAATATTTTTATTTATTTTGACGGGGTCCATCTTTATCACTTACCCGCAAATAAAGTCACAATTCATGCTAGCGATAGTACCTACATCGAAAAATTTACTTTTAATGAGACCGTAACGTACAGCCCTAGCGAAATAATTCATGTAAAAGACAACTCTTTTTATTCAATATATCGAGGAGTTTCTAGACTTAAACCTGCACTACGTACTATGGTACTGATGAGCAGAATGCGAGGTTTTCAAGATAACTTTTTTAAGAACGGAGCAGTTCCGGGGCTTGTACTAAAATCTCCTAATACTTTATCCGAGAAAATAAAAGAAAGAATGATACAATCTTGGACGGCAAGATATAGCCCAGACTCCGGAGGTAAGAGACCTCTTATACTAGACGGGGGCATAGAGCTAGACAAAGTTTCTAATGTAAACTTTAAAGAGTTAGACTTTCAATCTGCCATCGCTGAAAATGAAAAAATTATTTTAAAAGCATTAGGAGTTCCCCCAATTATGTTGGACTCTGGTAATAATGCAAATATTCGTCCAAACATGAGAATGTATTATCTAGAAACTATTTTACCTATAGTTAGAAAGATAAACTTTGCGACAGAAAGATATTTTGGATATCAAATGTCAGAAGACATTACGAATATCCCAGCGTTGCAGCCTGAACTTCGTGACGCAGCTGCATACTACACTTCTTTAGTAAATGGCGGAATTATTGCCCCTAATGAAGCGCGGGTACGGCTCGGAATGGAGCCTTTAGAGGGGCATGATCAAATAAGAGTACCTGCTAATATAGCAGGAAGTGCTACAAATCCTGAAGAGGGTGGTAGACCTATAGAAGAAGGAGAAGGTTAGGTGGCAGTTCGTCAAAAACAAAAAATACTGGATACAGCTTATAAGCATTTTAAGGAGTTCCAGCTTCCTTTGGACATAGACTATAAAAGTTATGTGGGTATCTTAGGGCCAAAAGAAGCAATTCATGCTATTTCTGTAAAGAGAAGCTTTAAAGCATGGAAATATTTGCTGCATGCGTTACGTATTAAGCACTCAGACCTTATTGAGCAACCCGTACCAAAATCCGCTCCGGAGCCTGTTGTTGAAGATGCTCCGAAGCCAAAAAGCGCTCCAAAAGTAACGAGCAAAGACGAGAAATAATATGGAAAAAATATTTAATTTAACGTCTACGTTTAAATCATTGCCTTCCGAAGATGGAAGCGTGATGATCCGTGGGATGGCAAGTACTTGCGATTTTGACCGTGCAGGAGATACTATCTCTGCAGAAGCATGGGCAAAAGGTGGGTTAAAAAACTTTGAAAAGAATCCTATTATTCTTTTCAATCATGATTATGATAGACCTATTGGTCGAGCTACAGGCCTAAAAGTAACAGAAGCAGGTCTAGAGTTAGAAGCAAAAATTAGCAAATCTGCACCTGCTAATGTTTGCGAATTAGTTAAAGAAGGTATCCTTGGAGCATTTTCTGTTGGTTTCCGAGTCAAGGATGCTGATTATCTATCGGAAACTGACGGACTAAAGATAAAGGACGCTGAGTTGTTTGAAGTATCGGTTGTATCCGTTCCTTGCAATCAAGAGGCTACTTTCTCACTAGCGAAATCTTTTGACTCTATGGATGAGTATGAAGAATTCAAGAAAACTTTCACAAATCGTGTAGATCTAGCCGGTCAGACTCTGGCTAAAGACGAAGTTAATACTTCTAGCGTAGCTAGTGATACACCGGACGGAACCGAAGAGGTTCAAAAGGAGATCCAAATGTCTGAAGTTAATACTCCAGAAATCGACTTGGAAGCATTTGCTAAGAAAGTAGCAGAAGAAACTGCTGCAAAGATTGCAATGAAGCAAGCCGAACAAAAAGCTGCGGATGAAGCCGTAGCACAAGAACTTGCTGAAAAAGCTCAAGCTGAAGCTGAAGCAAAAGCTCAACAAGAAGAGCAAGTTAAAAGCGCAGTAGTAACTGCGGTTGAGACGGGCGCAGAAAAGTTGTTGGCTGATGTTGAAGCCAAAATTTCTCAAAAAGACGCTGATATTGGTGAGATCGTAGCCAAGCATCAGAAAGAGCTTGAAGAGAAGAACGAAGAAATCACAAAAATGCGTGAATCTAAGCGCGTTTTCTCAGATCGTTCTGAGGGCGTAGATACTATCTCTAAGTGGGGCCAGCAGTTTATGCACGCACACCTTCTTGGTGTAATGACCGGCAAGGGTCTAGAGAACACTGCTTATGGTCGTGATGTAATTGAGAAAGCTGGCGTAACGTATGCCTCTGCTCAACCTAACATCGCTACGGAAGTATCGGGTCAGATTGAGAAGGAAATTATGCGAGAGCTTCGCCTTGCACGCGCCTTCCGTGAAATTCAAATCAATTCACAAGCACAAGTACTGCCAATTCAGCAAGATACTGGTTTGGCTACCTTTGGTACCGGAGCATCAAATTCTCAACAAAATGGTAACTTGACGACTCGTGGCGGTGCAACTCCTCAGCCTGCGCAGGTAGTGCTTAAAGCTTACCGTTTGATCTCAACCACGTTGATGGATAACCATGTTGATGAGGAAATTCTTATTAACTTGATGCCTATGCTTGTTGAGTCTGTTGCTCGCTCTCATGCTCGTGCAGTAGACGACGCTCTTCTAAATCATATTGCCACCGGCGGCTCTGATGATTTTGATGGCTTGATCAAGATTGCTGGAACCAACACCTTCGATACTTCAGTATCAGCAGCTAACTTGGGCGGAACCGCAGTAGATGCAGCAGACTTCCTATCCGCTCGTAAGCAGATGGGCAAGTACGGCATGATGCCTGATGAGTTGGTATATGTAGTTTCTCAGAATCGTTACTATGACCTGATTGCTGATGCTGGTTTTGCGGACATCACAGATGTAGGTTCAGACGTTGCTACCAAGCTTACTGGTCAAGTAGGTGCGATCTTTGGTACTCCTGTGATCGTGTCTGATAACTTCCCAGCAGAAGCTGATGATGCTGCTGTAGGCCTTGCAGTCAACGTTCGTAACTTTGCTATTCCACGTCTTCGCGGCGTGAATGTAGAGCAAGACTACGAAGTAATGAATCAGCGTAACGTTATTGTTGCTACTCAGTCTCTTGGCTTTAATCAGCTAGTGCCCGACACTGCAACTGATAAGTCAGTTATCGCTCTTCTTGCAGTAGCTTAAGCTTACTTAAGCTCTATAACCTGGGGCGGTTCGCCGCCCCAAGTTTTTACTAATATACTTATGGCAAATTTAATCACATTAGCGCAGTATAAAGAGGCGGAGGGCATGTCTAATCCTAAGGATGATTTGCGTATTCAAACTCTTATTCCTTCTATAAGTGAATTAGTAAAAACTTATTGTGGTAACTCTTTTATTGATTTCTTTTCTACCAATAAGGTAGAAGAATTCTCTATTAACTGGGGTACTCATGTTGTTCAGCTTACAGAGAGTCCTGTAAATTCAATTGTATCCGTAGAGACAAGAGATTCTGTGACAGAAAGTTACACTACTCTTGCAAGTACGGATTATTATTTAGACTCAGATACAGATAGTGTTTTCTATGTTTTAGGTAGTGGTTACAGAAATTGGCCTAAAGGAGCTGGCTCTGTAAAAGTAACTTATACTGCAGGCTATGCTACTTTGCCTACAGATCTTAAACTTGCAGTAATTGATTTGATTACATATTATTTCAAGAGAGAACACAGAGAAAGAAAAACTCTAGGGGGAGCCTCAATACAAAATTCTCCTACTACTAGCGTGGCAGGCAATATAGGATTTCCGGACCATATAAAAAGAGTTTTGGACTTATACAAGAATTTCTAATGGCAAAAAGAGATCTATATAACTTACTCGTATCTTTAGAAAAAGATTTAAAAAAAGATTCAGCTGAGTATAGACGGTTAGTATCTGATACAAAAGTACATGCTCTAACTGTAGAAAAGAATGACTTAAAAAAACAAATTAAAACACAAATGCTACGCAGAGGAGGTTTTAAAAGCCTCCCAGATAGTATAGAAAAAATTATTGATACTGAAGTCGACGTTATGTTTGACTACTTTAAAAAGGCTCTTCACCCCTCAAACTTTGAGGGTAATAGAAAAACCTACTATACCTCCGACTTTAAGGCTACAAATAGTAAACTCACTGTTATGATAGGTGTAAAAGAGGGGAAGGGCACTAGAAATGTATTTGCATATTTTAGGAGAATTAAACAAAGAGCTCAGAAGTCTCTTGTAAAAAACTTAAACCAGCAAATAAGAAGATTGAATAACAGTAGAACAAATAAGCTAGAAGAAGTAGATCCTAGAGACTTTATAGATATTGGGCACTCAGAAGGCTCAGCTATTTCTAATCAAAGAAAAGCTGCGGTTAAAGATGCTCTGTTTACTTTTTCTTCTAAGAATGACCCGACAGTTAAAAAATACATAAAAGAACTCTCTACTGATATAGAGTTGTCTGCTACTAAAAGATTCGGTAAGGGAAAAGATTATATTGAGATCTCTCTAGAAAGCACTTTTGAGAATAAAAAACATGGTGCTTCTATCTCTAAAGAGGCAGGCGCTATAAATAAAAAACTTTTAGCCCTTACCAATAAGTTAGAATTGACAGAGCTAAAAGGTTCCATGAGTAGTAGAGAGATAAGAGAAGCGGAAATTTTAAATGGTTTTGCTGAAGTATCTAAGTCAAAAAAGGGCAAAGTCAAATCAAATATTAAAAAGAAAAAAGTAGTAAAAAAAGGCTCTAAAGCGAGCACATCTTCTAAAACAAAAGCAACTAAAGGTGCAGCGTTTAAAGATAATGTAAAAGCAGGAGCTATAAAGTTTGGAGGGGATGAAAGTAGAAAGCAATCTAATATAACCTTGTTTGCTTTGCTAAACTCCAAGCTACCAGAAACAGTAGTAAAAAATATGAAGCCCCCGAGACTCGAAAATAGAACGGGGAGATTCGCAAGTAGCGTAAGAGTTACTGATATCTCTAAAACTCGACAAGGTTATATGAGCGTGGGATATACCTACGAGAAGAGCCCTTATCAAGTTTATGAGAGTACCAGCGGCTCCAGATTTAGTGATGTCGAAAGAGATCCTAGAACTTTAATAGATGCGTCTATACGACAGATAGCAGCACAGTTAGTAACTACACGATTGTATACTAGGAGAAATTAATGGCTACGGAACGCGTATACACTTCTAGGCGATCTAATATTGTAGAAGCTTTGACGGCAAAACTAAAAGACATCAATGGCGCAGGTCAATACTTGGTTGATTTAAATAACCAAGTTTTTCCTTTTTTAAAGTTTTGGGACGAGGTAGACGAGTTTCCTGCAGTACATTTAAACGCAGGAAGTGAGACAAGAACTTATCAGGGCGGCGGCTTTAAAGATAGATTTTTAGTAATAACTATTCGTTGTTATGTCAATGAAGAAGGCGCTCAAGAAGCCCTAAATAAATTAATGGAAGATATTGAAACTGTAGTAGAAGAAAACTCTAGGTTAGAGTACTTTGACTCTTTAAATAACATCTTTCAAACTCAACAAATCACAGTAGTTAGTATAGATACTGACGAAGGTGTTTTGGAACCTTTAGGAGTAGGAGAAATACTCATTGAGGTTCAATATTAGAAAATACTGGCACGAACAAATGTTCACGTCCAAGTCTTTTCAAGATGCATAGGAGATTACTATGGCTGACGTATTGTATTTTAGTAGAGATACTAAACTTTATGTTGAAATTGGATCCGACGTATGGGAACTTCCTGTACTTGATGGATTTAGCTTTTCTCAAGATTCTAACTCAACTGAAGTTACTTTGGCTGAAATGGAAAGTAGTGCGGGAGTATCCCGTCGTGGTCGAGCATTTTTTAATGACTCATTAGCCCCAGCTGAATGGTCGTTTTCTACATATGTTCGTCCTTTTAAATCTGCAGGCGCTGGTACAGGAGCAGTAAATACTGTTGCTAATAGTCACCATGCTGTAGAGGAAGTTTTGTGGGCATTGATGGCGGGAGATGCGGCGTATAGCAGCAGTAGTTTTACCGGCTTTACAAGAGATACAACCGATCTTGATATTAGTTTTTCAGATTCAAATAAATCTACATTAGGAACTGCTAACTTATACTTTAAAATGGGCGGAACAACCAATCCTGTGGTATATAAGTTATCTGGCGCAGTTGTAAACGAAGCTACGATTGATTTTGATATCGACGGCTTGGCTACTATTAACTGGTCAGGTTTTGCTAACACAGTTACTCAGGACAGTGCTCCTACTCCGACTTTGACAGAAGATATTACGGCAACAGATAACTTTATTCGTAACCGACTAACTCAGTTAAGTATTACGGCGGCAGATACTACTACATTCCCTGGAGCAAATAGTGACGGTGTATATAACCTTACTTTGACAGGAGGCAGTATTACTATTTCAAATAATATTACCTTTATTACTCCGGAAGAACTTGGTATTGTAAACACTCCAGTAGGTCACGTAACAGGTTCTCGTACTGTGTCTGGTAACTTTACATGTTATCTAAACTTGGACACTGTTGCTAATAATGGTACATCTACTGACTTCTTTAATGACCTAACCTCTTCTGGGGCTTTGGGTAAGATTACAAACGAGTTTGCAACAACGTTTAAGGTGGGTGGAGCCTCCGGCACTCCTCGCCTAGAGTTGGCTATGGATCATTCTCACTTTGAGATTCCTGCGCACAGCATTGATGATGTTATCTCACTTGAAACTAATTTTCAGGCTCTGCCAGATACAATTAGTAGTACAGACGAAGTAGCATTGAAGTATGTAGGTGCATAGTTAAAACCTACCTTACAAAAAGGGGCTTCGGCCCCTTTTTTATTACACCAAGCAAAAATAATTCTTGACATTTCTCCTACCATAGAATATACTATGATCTAAAGTTTGATAATAAAAAGGATTCCCAAATGACCGATTCGCCTATTTCACTAGCCAGTCTTATGACTCCTAGTAAAACAGTTACTATTGATTTTCCAGGATACTCTGGAATGTCTATTGATGTATGTTACCTTGCAAGAGAAGAGCTCATTAAGCTACGTAAAAAGTGTATTTCTACAAAGTTTAATAAGAAGACTCATCAACCTGAGGAAGATTTAGACGAAGATAAGTTCTTAGTAGAATACTGCAAAGCAGTGATTAAAGGATGGAAAGGCTTAAAATATCGTTACCTAGAAGAGCTTCTTTTGGTGGATATATCAGCTCTTGATCCTGATGACTGCCTCCCGTACACACCTGATAATGCAGAGTTGTTGATGAAGAATGCAAACTCTTTTGATACTTGGATTACAGAGACTGTAGGTGACTTGGAAAATTTTACGAGCAACAAGTAGCTGAGATAATAACGCTACTTGAGCGCGCTATAAAGGAGTCAGATTCCTCCTTTGATATTTCTAAGTATCTAACTATATGTGAGCAGTTGGGAGAGGAACCAGACCCTGATAAAATGCCGCTGAGCACTTCTGTATTTCCGGAAGAGGTTCAAGCGGCATTTTTTGTGTTCGATTTAATGCCAGATAGATGGGATGGGATGTCAGGGGTATATTTAGGAAAAGAATGGTCCTCCTTCGAATACATTGTTAGAGTATACGATATGGATAACAGCAAAGATATTTTTTTCTTTGCAAAAATTTATGAAAGCCTTTTAGTGTCCTACCGATCTAAAAAGTCAGAAGAGCAGCGAAAAGCGGAAGAGCGAAAGCAAAAATCCTCCAGCGGTGGACAAAGTTTCACCCATAATGTTAAAGGGTAATGGCCAAGAATAAAATATATATAGATGTAGTAGTTGATGACAAGGGTACTACAGAAAGAGTAGCTGTAAGCGCAAAAAAACTTGGAATAGCCCTAAATGAAGCAGGTAAAGGGGGTCTTACTGCGGATAGGCGTCTTAAGGGAGCTGCTCAGGCATCAGCAAATGGTACCAAAAACTTCTCCAAAATGGCTCAAGGAATATCCGGAGGATTAGTTCCTGCCTACGCTACTTTGGCTGCCCAGGTATTCGCCGTTAGTGCAGCTTTCCAATTCCTGTCCAGTGCTTCCAACTACAAAAATCTTATAGAATCTCAAGAAATTTATGGCGCTGTTACTGGCACAAACTTTGCTGGTATTACTAAATCGTTACAAGCTGCAACCAGTGGACAGTTAAAGTATCAAGAAGCTGCATCAGCAACAGCTATTGGTAGTGCTGCAGGCTTAACAGCGGGTCAACTCGAGGGTCTTGCAAAAGCTGCCCAGAACTCTTCCGTTGCCCTAGGCAGAGACTTAACTGATTCTTTTAATCGTTTAATCCGTGGTACAACAAAAGCAGAACCAGAACTTTTAGACGAACTAGGTATTATTCTTAGACTAACGCCTGCTACAGAACAGTATGCCGCTAGTATAGGGCTTGCTGCTAACGATTTGAATGCCTTTCAAAGAACTCAGGCAGTAACTAATTTTGTGCTTGAAGAAGCCGATAAAAAGTTTGGGCGTCTTGGAGACATTATGGGGGATGACGCTTTTGTTGTTTCTCAGTTTACAAAATCTTTTGATGACTTGGTGAATGTATTAAAGGTAGGAGTAATCAATACTTTAACTCCTGCTTTAAAATTTTTAACAGAAAATACAAATGCTCTAGTAGCATCTTTGGCTCTTTTTGCAATTCCTATAACAAAAAGCATTCTGCCCTCACTGGATGACTGGGCCGATAGCAGTAAAAAAGCAGCAAGGGCAGCAAACATAGCTTTTATTAAATCTAAAAAAGTTCTGCAGGAACAGAGAGAAGAAGTAGAAAAGCTAAGTGATACTCAAGAAAAAGCGCTGAAAAGAGCCAATAAACTTAGTAAGAAAGCACTAAGTCCTGGTACTGCGGGCGCAAAAAGTGGTAAGGGTGGGATTGATTTCTTGTCCGGTAATACCGATGATAAAAGAGCCGGAGCTTCCGCAAAAAGAATTTTAGACTCTGCAGAAAAAAATATAGATGATACTGGTAAGGTAACAACGGGAAAGCTAAAAGGCTATAATGCAGCACAGGTTGCAGATTTACGAAAGTCTTATAGAATTAGAACCCAAATAGTTGACCAGCAGATGAAAAAGCAGGTAAAAATTCATACGAGAGCCTTTGCACAACTAAAAGTAGGTTATAGAGCGGTAAAAGTTGCTGGAGTTGGTGCTTTTGGGGCTATTCAACGCGCGGGCGTACTTGCAGTAAAGGGGATTGATAAAGCATTTAAGGCTGCCTCTTTTGTAGGAATGGCATTTTTACTTTTTGATTTAGGCAAAGAAGCATATAACTTTTTATTTGGAACAGAGGACGCTGCAAGTAAGCTAAATGAAGAATTAGAAAGAACAAATGATAGATTAAGTGAAACAGCGGAATTTTTGTCAAAAATTAATCAAACTAGAGCGGAAGGTTTGGTTGATTTAACTCAACAAGCAACTCAAACAGGAAGAGCTCTTGCTACAGTTAATATTCCTTTATTTATTGCTGAAGTAAATAAACTACAAAAGCTAGAAGCGGGTAGTGATGAATTTAATAATTTAAAAGAAAGAATCGAAGAAACCGCTTCCGAATTAGAAAAAATAAATCCTGCTTTTAAAGCCCTTTCAATAGAGCTAGAGCAGACAGGGTCAATCAGTGAAAAAAGTGCCCAACAATATAGAAGATTAGATGTAGAGCTTCGACAATACGGGCAAGCCTTAGAGGCACTTAGCCAAGTACAGAAAGACTTTAAGGCGCAGCTATCTTCTGTAATTGGAGCAATTGCAGTATCTCCCTATGATAAGTTATCGCAAAGCGTAACTACGCTAGTCGACACCTCCAACGACGCACTGAAAGGCCTAAAAGCTGAAAGTGCAGTTAGAGAAACTTCGAATGCTGACGCTCTAGCTGCTCTTAGAGAGCAGAAAAAAGCAGCAGACGCAGAGCTTATTGCGGCAGGCAAACGCAATAATTCAAGAAAAAGAGCAGCCCAGAGCGCAGTCAAAGTATTAGAAAAAGAAATAGCTACAACAGAGCAAAGAGGACAGACTGAAGCGGCACAAGATAAAGATACTATTGCCAGGCTTACGACCCAAACTACAGAGGCACAAAACTTTCAAAAAGCTCTGGAAAAGAGAATAGGTACTATAAGAGAGAATGAAAAGGAAATCTTAAAGAATAATAAGGCACTAGCTACGGTAAATAAAACTGATAAATCTTTTGCTAATCAAAGAGTGAGGGCACAGCAAACTACGATTTCTTTTTCTAATACAATTTTAGAGTTAAAAAATAAAGAGTTGGCAGCTGAAGCCGCATTAGAGTCCGCAAAGGAAAGCAGCGGCAAAGAGGGATCACTGGCAGTAGACGAAGCCGACAGAGCTTTAAAAACAGTAAGAGAAAGACTTCTCATTGGAGAAAAGCAATTAAATCAACAACAGTTAGTAGTTGACGAGCAAATAAGAGGAATAGATTTAGCTGAAAAACTAAATAATATAGAGCGTCAGCGATTAAATGTTCTAAATGAGATTACTGCCACTGAGCAAAAAATTCAGCTTATTAAAGCAGGGCTGGGCCAAAGCGCAGGAAAAGGCTCTATTGCCAATGCTAGAGAGGCAAGGGCCGCGCAAGAACTTTTATTGCAGCAAAACATTATTAATTTAAAATTAAAAGAGGAGGCGATTGCTGCAGAGATCCAAAAAGAAAGTAAGTTAGGGGAAGAAGCTGATCAAACCAAATTAACCAACCTACTAGGTCAGCAAGATTCAATTGCTAAGACTTTAGATAATACTCGCCAACAGTTAGATATATCGCAGCGTCTGGAAGAAATAGAGCGTAATAGACTCCTGGGAACAACACAAGATTTGAGAGTACAGTCTCAAATGTTTTCTATGAGCGGAATTCAACAAAAAATAAATGATGAAATACTGAGACAAAAGAATGCTGGAGTAGCTATGGATTCTACTCAAATAGCTCTTATTGAGGAGCAGATTAAACAGCAAGAATCTTTAAATGTTTTAATAAATATGCAAGAAAGATTAAGAGACGGTTTAACCCAAGGACTTATTAACGGTTTAGATGGATTGGTTCAAGGAACTATGACTGTTAAGCAAGCATTTGCAAATATGGGACTTAGCGTATTAAGAATTATCTCAAGAATTATCTCTGAAATGCTTGTTGCAAGATTATTACTTGCTGCTTTTGGAGGTGCCACAACTGCTATTCCTTCCGCAGCTCCTTTAGCCCAGAATATGAGCCAAGGAGCAATACAGAGCACACTAAGTGCTGGAGGCACGATAGCATTACGTTCGGGGGGTATTGCGAAAGGTTATTCAGAGGGCGGCATAGCAAGAGGAAGAAATGCAGGGTACCCAGCAATTTTACATGGAACTGAAGCGGTTGTTCCTTTGCCTAATGGTAATGCCATCCCTGTAGAAATGACAGGAGGGGGTACCTCTAATAATACTATTGGAATTAATATTAATATTGATAATCAGGGGAATGCAAGCAGCACGCAAAATGAAGCATCCCAACAGAATCAAGCAGCCGCTTTAGGAAAAGTTGTTGCTAGTGTGGTTCAAGAAGAGCTGCATAAGCAAAAACGTCCGGGCGGTATACTTAGTAGATATGGAGCAGCGTAATGGCACTAGGATTTTTAGATTTAGGTAATGCACGAAGAATTCCTGATAGAACAATGGCTAGGACTGTTACTCCTAATGTGCATAGAATTTCTTTTGGAGACGGATATGAGCAAAGAGCCGTAGCGGGTATTAATAATTTAAGAGAGGAATACTCTGTTTCCTTTAATAATAGACCAAAAGCAGAGATAGACGATATCGCATCCTTTTTTAGTGCAAAAGAGGGGGTCACCGCTTTTAGCTTTACAGTTCCTGACACTAATTCATCGGGATTAGAGACTACGATTAAGGCTGTAGTTGATACATTTAGTGTCTCTTACAATAATAATGATTTTTATTCCTGCACAGCTACGCTTAGAAGGGTTTACGAAGCATGAGTGACCTAATTAAAGATGTTCAGAAACAAGAGATAAACTCGGGATATATACATTTATATGACCTAGAGTATGCTCCGGGGTCTTTTGCACACTTCCATGCAGGAGTGGATGAAAATAGTGATGATATAGAGTTTAGAAATTCGGAGGGAAATATACTCACATACGTAGCCATTCCTATAGAGATGGAGGGTATTGAGGTGTCTTCAGATGGGTCATATGCTAGACCTGAGATATCTGTAGCAAATTTAGGCTCGGTATTCTCTAACGAGATAGGTGGGTTAGGTTTTGAAGAGTTAATAGGAAAGAGACTAACTAGAAGAACAACTTTAGAGAAATATTTAGTTGGGGGTACTGGTGACTCTGGGTCAGGAAATGCCCCAGTAGAATTTCCGAAAGCAACTTACGTAATAGATAGAATAAAGTCGAAAACAGCTATTGTTGTCACTTTTGAACTAGCAGCCCCCTTTGACCTAGCTGGCATTACGCTTCCTAGAAGGGTAATTATTGGAGGCGCTTGCCCTTTTAAATATAGAGGCGCTTCTTCCGCTGTTCAAACGCAAGACAAGATAGGAGGCTGTACCTGGGATCAAAAATTAATTGCTACAGATGTAGACAAAATTTTTATGAATAAATTTGATGAGTATATTGTACCTGCCTCTATATTTAGCGGTATGTCTGTATTCTCTGGTACCTCGACTGAGGGAGCTTACTACATTACTAATGAAACTCAAGTACAAGTAACAAAAACATCTTCTAGTAATCAAACTGTTACGGCGTATTGGCAAGCACTTTCAGCCACTTCTACTTCTCCTAATGATGCAAGTGCTAGTTGGAGACGAGTACGAGTATACTCTAACTATTCATCATCAACTACTTATTATTCGTACAAGGATAGTAGATATAGTAACTATATTTTATCTTCAGGAAAACTTTGGCAAGTCAATAAGTTCACACAAACTGGGGGCAGCCATGATACTATTAAAGAAGGTATATATTGGACAGAAGGTGATATATGTGGAAAGAAAATAAAGTCCTGCTCTCTTAGATTCAACGCACGAGAGCATAGTAGTGTAACTGGGGGAATAGACACTACTGAAGCAAACATAGCATTACCTTTTGGAGGATTTCCAGGTGCCAGACAACGTAGATAAAGAAATAGTACAAGATTTATTTAATGACTACCCAAATGAGGGTTGTGGATTATTACTGAATAAAAGAGGTAAGCTAGTCTGGAGGCACTGTGAGAATATTGCGGAAAATCCTAAAGAAGATTTTGTAATTTCTCCAAAGGATTACGCAAAAGCAGCTTTACTAGGAGATGTGCAAGCTATAGTACATAGTCATCCCGACGCTTCTTGTGAGCCTAGCGAATCTGATATAAAAGCCAGTGACTTTTTGGAGATACCTTATATTATATACTCTTTACCTGATGTAGATAAATTTGTATACACACCGCCCAAGATAAGACATCCCTTGTTAGGAAGAGACTATTTATTTGGAAAGTATGATTGCTACTCTCTAGTTAGGGACTATTATAGCGAAACGTATAATATTGAGTTGCCAAAAACTGTATTTGAAGACGACTGGTGGGAAAAAGGTTTTAATTATTTTGATGACTTATTTGAGTCGTACGGATTTACAGAAGTGGATTCTCCTAAGATAGGAGACGCGCTAATTTTTAAAGTATTTTCAAATGTACCCAACCATTGTGGAGTATATATAGGAGAAGATATGTTTTTACACCATGCTGTTAATAGGCTTTCTTGCAGAGAGTCTTTACACTCAGGATGGGGTATACATTTACATAGGATAGTAAGATGCAATCAGTTTATTTAGTTGGAGGAATAGAAAAATTTGGTCCACATTGGGAGGCCGAGTGCTCTAATATTAGAGATATTTTTAAACTAATAGAGTGTCAGACTCCTGGGTTTAGAAAATACTTAGTGGATGCAGCAGAAGCAGGAGTTGGGTTTGAAATACAAAGAGGCGAGGAGTTTTTAGAGAAGCCAGATGAGTTATTTTTATCTTTAAATAATGAGGATATAATTATTACTGAAGTTCCTGCAGGATCTAAAAGTGCAGGATCTAAGATTTTAGCAGCACTAGCGATAATAACGGTTATTCTTCTACCGGGAACAGGGCCAACTCTGGCTGCATCTATGCAAGCAATTGCTTCGGGTACAGCAGGATTTGCCGCCTATGCTACGGTGTCGGCAACCATGCTTGCACTTAACTTAGCAATCGCTGGGATAACCCAACTACTAGCTCCGGGACCTCAAACAGACGAAGGCACAGATCCTTCTTATTTATTTAATGGTCCACAAAATACGATAACCCAAGGCCTCCCCGTTCCGGTAGCGTATGGAGAGCTTATAGTAGGAGGCATGCCTATAAGTGTATCCTACACAGGAGCTTCGGAGTATTCGAGAAATATTGACACAGGGTCTCAATGGACATTTATACAGGTGGGTCTTTAATTATGCCAGCAATATATGAAAATCAACACGCTAGTATTGTAGACTTAATTGCGTGTGGTGAAATAGGAGGCCTAGTTAATGGGCAAGCTAGTGTATATCTAAATGGCACTGCTCTTCTTGATGATGCAAACAGCAATATCACAGGCAGGGCTTCTACTGCAAATATTTCTGGTACTTCCGTTACGGGCGCGGGAAGCTTATTTGCAAATATAGATTTAAATGACGGAGATAGGTATTTAGAAATAAAAGGGGGTGGCGGAAGTTCCACCCTTGCAGGAGCGCTCCCTAGAGGTCTTTCAAGAGTTAATGTGAGCTCCGCATTGTTTCAATCAAAACACACTTTGGATCCTAGAGGTGGAAGTGCTAGTGTTTTATCGTCCGCAGGATACTTTGTTCGTATTCCTGGAGCAGGCCCTGATGGAACTGAATACCGAGGTATTGTAAGAACTATAAACTCATCTACTAATGCTCTAATATGGCCCCCTCCTCTGACTAGTGTTGCAAACGGTACTACCATAACTATTGATGAAGTTATAAAAATATCGTCTATTACTAACAATGGAGCCGCAACCCTTGTATCCAGTGTTCCCACAAGCATTAGTGGCGGAATAGTACGAGTATCTTCGGCTTCTGTCGACAATATATACAATATACAAAACTCCGGCAAAAATTTAGCGTATGATAATGTTAAAACTTCGTTTTTTCGAGGTACTCGATTTGGTGAGGAGTACGAGAGTTCAGTAGGCAGTTCTCAAAATGCGGGTTTTGTATATCAAGTTAACCAGCCTCTAAAACTTGTTAATGCAGTAAATGCCCCGTCTGGACAGGGCACACAAAGCCCTGCCGCTGGAGCATTAGTATCCTCAAATATTTCCTTGGGGCAGTACACTGCAAGCGAAATAGATAGACTAAAAGTAAATATTAAATTTCCTGGCGGACTACGACATATAGATTCAAAGGGAAAAGATGTAACTGCTTATGCAGAGTTTCAAGTAGTATTTAAGTATACCACAGAAGGTGCTTCTTCAGCTACCTCTGTATTAGTTCACGGGAGAGACTATGGGGGAAGTGATTTTTTGCAAAGTGTCCCTAATTGGTCCTCTACTGTAGCTAACAGTAATACTAGAGGCGTAGGGTTATCTCTATATAAGTATCCAGGGGGAGGGCGTGTAGCAAATGGCGGAAATACTGGATTAATTCAGAAAAAAGGAAATAACCCTGCGTTTATAGCAACATATGATGTCGACATTAAGAAATACCAACCCTTTAGTTCGTGGAGCCTAGAAGTTAGGAGATTGAGTCCTGAAGGCGTTAAAGACTACTGTGATGATAATGATGCTGTACTAAATGCAACCATAGACTCCTATGAAGCAATTATAGAAAATAAATTTAATTATGCAACTTCAGCTTATGCAGTTGTAGGCTA
>Ga0075463_10000090_pt1 | contig 25328 bp, 18 predicted proteins | sample DEB08_DNA_14_FD_77579 | JGI IMG/M metagenome (GOLD analysis project Ga0075463, IMG submission 77579) | Aqueous microbial communities from the Delaware River and Bay under freshwater to marine salinity gradient to study organic matter... | ecosystem: Environmental > Aquatic > Marine > Coastal ...
GCAGGAGACGCGATCGGTTCAGCCGATGACATCTTCTGGGTGAGAACCGATGGCTGGACTCGCTACGAAGCCGATCTTCCCGAAGAGACACTAGACCAGAAAATCACGATCGAATGGATCTTTCGCTCAGATGGCAATTCTCCGAATGGAGCTGGTTTCTTCCTCGATGACGTTGTCGTAGACTAACAACACGTCGTCTGTGCCAAGCTCATTCACGTATCGAGACCGCACCGCGATCGTCTCGGGTGGCGCCGGCGACATCGGTAGCACCATTGTTAGAAGACTACATACCGAGGGCATGCAGGTCGTCATCGCTGATCTCGATCCGGTTCGAATCAAGATACTCACAGAGGAGTTAGGCGACCGAGTACTCGGAGTCGCCGGTGACCTAACCCTAGAAAGTGAGGCCAAGCGATTGTTAGAGAAGACTCAGCAAACATTCGGAGGCTGTGACGTCTTGATCAACAACATGGCCATGACAAGCACCGATCGCTTTCACGAGCGCTCGGTCGATAGCATCAAGCGCGAAATCGACGTCGTGATGCTAGGGCCAATGATACTCACCCGCTTGGCCGTGCCCTACTTGCAGAAATCCCAAGATCCGAGAGTGATCACCATGAGTTCTCTTGGAGGCATCACCCCATTGCGCGAGACACCGATCTACACGACCGCGAAATTTGGACTCCGCGGCGCCATGCTTTCATTTGCCCTAGATGAACCCTTGCATGGGATCAAAGTGAGCTGCGTGCTTCCGACAGCGACCGATACCTTCATGCTCAGGCAAGAAGCCCTCGAAGGCGGCTCCGTTCTCAATTTCATCGATGATCCTCAGCCAATATCAGCCGTCCTAGACCAAGTTATCAGACAACTAGAAACCCCCAAACTGGAGCGCTATCCCAAGACGAGCGACTCCCTGCTCGCTCGCTTTGCAATGTTGTTTCCCAACATACTGCCCAGGTTCCTACCTCTCTTTGAAAAGAAAGGGCGCCGTGGTCTGAAGCGTTATCTTGCCGATCTTCACAAGCGCGGTTTGATCGAAGAAGTCGACGGCAAACTTCGCCAGAAAGCCCGCCAACATTTACGAAATACCACCGCAAAGAAGTCCTAGTTGATGTCCACTACTCAGCCTAATAATCGTGTTTGTATCGTCGGAGGCGGCCCTGCGGGTTTGGCTACGGCGCGCGCGCTGCTCCTGGCCGGAATCGAGTTCCATATCTTTGAGAAACACTCGGCCGTCGGAGGCATCTGGGATCCCACCAATCCGGGGTCTCCCATGTACGAAAGCGCTCACTTCATCTCATCCAAGACAATGTCTGGGTACTATGACTACCCGATGCCAGATGACTATCCGGACTACCCATCGAACAAGGAAATCCTGGCCTACATCAGGGGCTTCTGCGAAGCCTATGACCTCAGAAAACACCTCCAGTTTGACACCCAGATCGATGAGGCACTCTATGAGAAAGACCGAGGGTGGACGCTAAAAACAAATCACGGCACCCGCGAGGGCTACCGATGGCTCGTCGCGGCCAACGGCGTCACCTGGTATCCAAAGAGCCCTAAGTTCGATGGGGAAGAAACCTTCACCGGTAAGATCATGCATTCGGTGAATTATCAGAACCGAGATCAGATCGCCGGGAAACGGGTTCTCATCGTGGGGGCGGGAAATTCAGGTGTCGATATCGCCTGCGACGCCGCAAGTTCAGCCGAACAAGCCACCATCAGTCTCCGTCGAGGTTATCACATTCTACCAAAGCACCTCTTCGGCATGCCCGTTGATGTCTTTGGAGCGCAATCAGAGTGGATGCCCCTACGGATCCAGCAATTCACGACGGCAATCATGCTCCGCATCTTGTTAGGCGATATTCGAAAACTCGGCTTGGGCAAGCCAGACCACCGCATCCTCGAGAGCCATCCGATCATCAACTCACAACTCCTACACTATCTTCAACACGGCGATCTCAAAGCCAAGCCGGACATTGAGAAAATCGAAGGCGAGGAGGTCGTATTCAAAGACGGAACCCGTGCAGGATTCGACATCATCATTTTAGCCACCGGCTACGACCGCCGTATACCTTACCTCCAAGACGGAGCTATCACCTACGACAAAGTGCAGCCCAAAGGCTTTCTCCAAGTCTTCCAACCAGACCATCCAGAGCTCTTCATCAACGGATTCATCGAAACCAACGGCGGCGCCTACAAGTTCTTCGATCAAATGGCCCAGATGATCGCTCAGGGCATCTGCACCCAGATCAAGGGCGGCTCCAAATGGAAGAAGCTGCAATCAATCGTCCAAGGAAAGGAACCAAACCTCACCGGTGGCGTACGTTATGTGGATTCGGATCGCCACCGCGGCTACACCAACGCCAAAGCCTATAACAAAGCCGCCAAGAAATTCCGCAAGACCATGGGCTGGCCCGAACTCGACCCTGGGATGTTTGATTCGTTGAGATCACGTTAGTCCTCAAGGGGCAGCGTCTTTTCAGGCGCCGGACAAGCGAGAAATTACGCGTCTCTATAGCTAGAATCAAACGGACTTACCCTCAGGGTGAGCTTCTAACAGATCCTGGGTCTTATTCATTTCCTTCAGTATCCCTGGATTACGCTTTCTGACAACACTACACAATCACATTGCTGGGGATAGGTGAACTCTTCCACCCTATCGGATATAAGATCATCAAAGCGCACCCGACACTCACCAACCATTTCAGCTAGTGGCTAGTCTTATCCAAAGGCACGCCTAACAAATCAACAAACTTCCGCATCTCGGGAACAATCAGCGACGTGGCCATCCCAGCAACTGAGCCTCGCTAGAGCTGGCATCCTGCCAACGTCTCCGGCTGAAGGCCAGAGTTACATTTGCAGACTGCGCAAGCAGAGCGCGGCAAGGAAGATACACGGCATCACTCCACAAAGCTTACACAAACGCGAGCGAACGCGCTGGTAGCGAAGGTCCTCCACCGCGCGGTGGTCGATTGAAAAGCAACGTTCGTCGCACCAATAGCAGTTAATTCTGCATCAGAGAGTTAGTCACTTTTCCAGGCTGGTGTCCGTTGGATGAGGTCGTTGGAGGTTTCAACCCTATAGCGACGACGGTTGTCTTCGATACGACGCGAGAAAGTCACTTCCATGAAGTTGGACGTTTCGATTCGCACGGCCGTTGGAACCTCGCGATTCAGTCCGTAGAAGCTGAGCAGTTCAGTATCGTCAAGAGCGGCATCGGCTTCACTCAGGTTAGCTTCCCAGGAGTCTGGGAACAGGTTGTCATCGACGTCGACCCGAGTTTCAGGACTGAGCCCTTGCATCCAGACGATACGATCTTCGGCGCAAATGAGGAGGTCGTTCAAGCTATCGCTATTCACCTCCCCAACCGAGATACAAACGAGATCTGAAGTGATGTCAGGAACAACAGTAGGATTCTTGCTATAGGGATCGCCATCTGTGCTGCGGCGAATGCCGACGGTCGATGGCGGTTGAATGCCGACCAGGTCACGATCTTGGTCGTTGTCGACGTCTGCGATGATCGGCTCTTCAATGAATGGCATTTGGGCGACGCCGGTAAGTTCTGAATTTCTGGCTCTTTCAAAGACGCCAAGTCCTTGTGGTGATGGGTAGAAGGGGTATGGCAAGCCAAAGCCATATTTGGTGGAAGCCGTTTCCAGAAAGCCCGTAGCTCGAGGAACGGCGGCAGACCGTTCGACAAAAGCAGCGCCGGTAAAGGCCTAGGTCAAGACATTGCCGAGATCACTTCCAGCGAACACAGGATTGATGTCATCGTAGTACAAAGTGGTCAGACTGGCCACGCGGTCAGCTGCTGTGGAGATTCGCGGTCTAGCAGAGAAACGTAAGCCGTTTACTCCAATGGGCTCAAAGGGGGTAAATTGCCCACGACCACTATTCAAAGCGACAGATCCATCGCCCAGCTCAAAGGCATCCACGTCGCCATCACCTTCGAAATCGGCAAAGACGATTTCATTCATTTGGACAGACTCGCTGGTCGGCTTGCCAATCACTAGGCGATCTGCAAACTGACCAGCGCCGTCACTCAATTGGGCAAAGAGGGCACTGCGCGTGCGGTCATTGACCATGATCTGAGCGTTGACCAGGTCGTCTACACCATCTCCATTGAGATCCACAAGCTGCGGTTTTCCTTGGCGTTCCAAGAGATTGGCCAATAACAGCCTAAATACCTCCCCAGACGGCTTGGACTTTCTGGATCACGCTCGTGTTCAAACTAAACCCAAGCAGGACAAGGACGACGAAAGAGGGTGGTCTAAAGGACATTGTGAGAGATCCTACAAGGCGTCCGCCAAGGATTAACCGGTAGTCTCCTACAGAACGCTACAGAGGATCGGTTTGATTCTGACGCTGACGAGGCGAAGCTGAACCTCTACCTTAATCATGAGAATCCTCCACGAACTCGGCGAAGGTTTGCGCATTGCCTTGGAAGCCGTGCGGACCCACAAGTTGCGTTCGGCTCTAGCTACGTTGGGTATCGTGATCGGTGTATTCACCGTGACACTGATGGCAACCGCCATTGCCGGATTGAACAACGCGTTTACCAATAGCATTTCCGCGATCGGTAGTGATGTATTGTACATTCAGCGGTTCAGCTGGGGCCCCTCTCAAGAATGGTGGAAGATACGCGCCCGCCAACCCATCACCATGGTTCAAGGCAAGCGCTTGGCAGATCGAGCAACAATGGCAGAAGCCGTCTCGATGGAAAGCCGCGCCAATGAGACGGTCAAATTTCAGGACCGCACCGCAAGCAACGTCAATGTCAGTGGCGTCCTTGCCTCAACTGCTCAGGTGCATGGGGTGGATCTTTCCGAAGGTCGCTATCTCAATGAAGCGGAGTCCGACGGCGCTCGACCTGTGTGCATTCTCGGCGCTACTCTATCAGAGAATTTGTTTCCTTACGGAGGTGCCGTCGGCGAATGGATCCGCATTGGAAATGCTCGCTATCAAGTCATCGGCGTTTCCGCTAGGGTCGGTAGCTTTGCCTTCGGAGATCTTGACAATATCGTGACTGTTCCACTAACACGCTTGGCCAGTGATTTCGTATCCAACCCAGAAGTGACCCTGACGGTCAAGGTCGGCACCGGCGTTCCGATGGCGGAAGTTCAAGAAGAGCTGCGCTGGATCATGCGCTCGATCCGCAAGGTGCCGCTCGGAGAGGACGACGATTTCTCAATCAACAATCAGCAATCATTGCTCGACACCTTTGGCAAGTTCTCTGCAATGGCGGGTTCTGCCGGGCTCTTTATCACGGGGCTTTCGCTCTTCGTCGGTGGCATCGGCATCATGAATGTGATGTTCGTTTCCGTCACGGAACGGACCCAAGAAATCGGCGTGCGCAAGGCGCTTGGTGCAAAATACCGCGCCATACTCACCCAGTTTCTTGCAGAAGCGGCCACGATCTGTGTCTTTGGAGGCTTGTTAGCCTTGGCACTCGCCTGGGCAACGACTCAGGTGACCAAGCAGTGGTTGCCCGCAACAATCTCGCCCGCGATTGCCACATTGGCTCTCTCCATCTCGGCAACCGTCGGCATCATCGCCGGCTTCCTGCCGGCCCACCGTGCCGCACGCATGAAACCCGTCGATGCTTTGCGCAGTGAGTGATCCAACCGACAACCGCCGCCGTCGCCCCTCGGGTTGGCATCGCTTAATTGGAGAGACTCGCGAGAGTTTGAGCATGGCGCTCGACTCCGTCGTCTCGCACAAGCTTCGTTCGGGACTGACATTGCTCGGCATCATGATCGGGGTTTTCTCGATTATCGTCGTGATGACCGTGCTGCGCGTGCTCGATACGAATGCCCAAGAGAGCCTCTCCCAACTGGGTCCACACACTTTCCGGGTGAAACGGACGCCGCCGTTCTTCTTCAGTTCTAGCAAAGAACGACGAAAAGTACGCGCGCGCGAGCCAATCGATTGGCGTCAGTGCCGTGAACTCATTCGTCGCGCTGAGCTTCCCATTAGCATCGGCGTCGAAGAAGGGCTCACCAATGGAACTGTTCGTTCCGAGTTCGCCGAAACCAATCCAGATATTTCTCTCCGTGGTGTCACCCCAGAAGTCTTTCCGGCAAGGGTATGGGACCTTGAAGATGGCCGTGCCATCCAACCCGCAGACGTGGACAGCGCCCGACTTGTCTGTGTGCTGAGCAACGGACTGGCTAAAAAGCTCTTTCCGCGCAGCCAAGCGGTCGGTGATCGCATCACCTTCGATGGGCTAGCCTACCGGGTGATCGGCGTCTTGGAGAAAAAGGGGCAAATGGGTGGCAATGAAGATAGCTTCGTCGCCGTGCCGATCTCGACAGGGCTCCAGCGCTATTCAAATCCCTGGGTGAGCCTGGGTCTCGTCGTGCAAACAGCGGGAGAGGAACTCTATGAGTCCACGGTGGAAGAAGTTCGTGGCATCATGCGCGTTCTTAGACGGACGCCGCTGGGAGAAGACGACGACTTCGAGATCGTCTCCAATGACTCGCTCATGGAACAGTTTCGCGAGGTGACTTTCGCCGTACGGGCGGGTGTCGGCGTGATCAGTTCGATCGCCTTGCTCGCAGCCGGCATTGGGATCATGAACATCATGCTCATTTCTGTGACAGAGCGCACCAAGGAGATCGGCGTGCGCCGTGCGATTGGTGCGCGCAAGCGCATGATCTTGACGCAGTTTATTGTCGAAGCGGTCATCCTCTGCTTGCTCGGCGGTATCGTCGGCGTGGTTCTTGGAGTGAGCGCAGGAAACATCCTCTCCTTCGTCTTCAAAACACCCGCGGTCGTGCCGTTCGATTGGGTCGCCTACGGACTCGGCATCTGTACGCTCGTGGGCGTTGTCTTCGGAGCCTATCCTGCGTTTAAAGCGGCGAACATCGATCCCATTGATGCGCTGAGGTATGAGTGATAGGGCTTATCGAGATTAGTTAAGGTTTGCTAACTATTAGACCTGACAAAACGTCGTTAAATTTTTAAAACGAAAGCCGAAATACTTCCGACGCCGACTTGTATTGGAATGGGATGAGGTCTAAAACCAGCAACATCGCTCCACCACGCTGGCTTAGCCTAACTCATGACTGATACTTACCAAGCGTTCACCTCGCACCAAGAAACGATTAGCGAATTTCTAACAAAAGCGCAGGCGAAAGACCATGGTGATGTCGTCTTTCTCAAGTTTCCGCCGAACGCCGGTGTCTTCGAAGACCAGTGCAATCGATCTCTGCTCTTCGTAGAGTATAGCGACGACGGCGCAAGCGCTTCAGAAATCGCCTTCTCGCTCCAGGGCGAAGGTGGCCTGATCCACGAGTGGGTCCGCATGTTCCGCGAAGAGTGGGGCGCCGCCGTCACGGGCTAACCTTCCGACGACCTACCGAAAGAGCTTTGGCAAAAACTCTGCCAAGTAACGTCGCCACACAGGCCAGGAGTGGTCATCACCCTTGGTCACCACATACTCATGCTTGAGACCAGCTTTTTTGTAGGCCGCGTGGACAAGTTCGTTCTTCTCAAAGAGGAAATCTTCGTCCCCACAGGCCACCCAGAGTAACTCCAGATCTTGATTGATAGTCTCAGCCTTAGCCAGACCGGCCTCGGTCATTTCTTTGTTAGGTGGCGCGGAACTGAAGGCACCAATCTGGGAGAACTCCGCATGGTATTGCATCGCGATCGTGAGCGCGTGGTGTCCTCCCATGGAGAGGCCAGCAAAGGCGCGCCCACTGCTTTCACCGTTCACAGGATAAATCGCCTCTACTAACGGAACAATATCTTCCACCAACTCTTGGCAGAACGCCGTGGAATTCTCCGGACCATAGAGGTCGAATTCATCCCGCCCACGAGTCTCTGGCGGAACGGCATGAGCATCCGGCATGACAATGATCATCGGAACGGCCTGTTTCTGGGCAAGGAGGGCATCGAGAATCCAGTGCGCTTTCCCATGCACGGTCCAGGTTTGTTCCTGATCACTGTAGCCATGGGTGAGGTAGAGAACAGGCAACAGCCCTTCCGCATCGGGAGGGGTGTAGACAATCAGTCGACGCCAGATGCCCTTCAGAGCCTTGGATTGGTAATCATGACAGTGTAGCGTGCCATGAGGAATCTCTTGGAGATCCCACAGGGCCGGAGGCGATGCCGGCAGGTGGAGGATACTCGTGCTCGGCCAACGCTGCGGTTTGACCGCGCGATTCTGCGAATCGATCGTGTTCACGCCATCCACGGAGAAACGGTACTCAAAGATACCCGGTCCAACGGGTGCCGCCGTCGTGCCTGACCAGAGACCTTTCTCACCCTTTGTGAGCGCCACTTCAGGTCCGAATTGACCCACGGCCTTCACTTCTGAAGCCTTGGGCGCCGTGTAGCGAAAGGTGACCCGATTGTCCGAGAGGACCTCAGGAGATTGTTGAGCCATGGAGAGAGACAAAGACGACAAAGAAGTAAGCAGCAAAAGTAGGGAGCGCAGCATGGTCGGTGAGTGTCTACAAGACGGGTTTATTGCCAAGCCTCAACGCAACCAAACACCTCAATCGCCTCGCCCCGCCATACAAGGAAGGCAGAAACCGAACCAATTTCTGTCCCGTAGGGCTGTGCTCCGTCGCAGCCGTAACTTCCAAAAGGGTCCGCAACGCCAAACGCATCATCACGCAATTTCTGCACTTTTTTGATTTTTCCCCATCAGGTAGGCATTTGGCTACCGAGGAGCTACCTCTTAGGCGGCGTTTTTTCGCATCTCCTCCTCCCGTTTCTTTGATAGGCCGGCTAAAGCCAGCACTACCATAGCACTGTTCCGATACCTCACGGCCTCGGTCGCGGCCTGTCGCAGAGTTGCGAGATAATTAATGGAAGCTAATCTTTGCCTTGAGCTTGCTCAGCACGCCACCTAGTCTCTTCATTGAGAGAATTCTCATTATTGATAGTCATGGTGGCAATTACGGAACGCAAATCAGCCTACGAGAAAGCTCTCCTCATCGCGAGTGGCCCTGCGATGCTTGAGCGCATGGTCAGACCCCTCAAAGAGGCGGGCTTGGCAGTGAACGCCTGTGAGAATTTCGAGGACGCGGCCAAGTTTTATGATGGCCAAGCCTTGATCGTTCTTCCTATCAAAGAAGACGCGCAGACCGAGGCCAAGGCCTTCGTGGATCGGCTTCGGAGTCGCGCCGTTGCCTCTCCCTACATCCTCGGCGTGGGCCGATGCGAAGAGGCCCAGCGCAAGAGCCTGGTCGCCAAGATGGGCCTCAACGACCTCATCACCTATCCTTTCGATGAGGCCGAGGTCCAGCAACGGCTCGAGTCCTTCCGAAACTGGTGCCAGATGCCAACCCCAAACGCGATGGAGGCCCCCGACGAGACGGATGTCGTTTCTCCCACCGTTGCCGACACCATTCCCTCCGAAATGCTGCAGACCACGCGAGTCTCTCTCTTCAGTGACACTCCCTCGGGCGAAGAAGCGGAAGCTCCCGAGTCCATCTACTGCCGCGAGTCTCCTGTCGGCATTGCCATGTTCGATCGGAAATTGACCTACCTCTTGGCCAATCCCCGCTGGATCCAGCAGTTTCGCCTCAAAGACAAAGAGGTCATCGGGCGCAGTCAATTTGATGTCTTTCCCAAGCTTCACCCGAACTGGCATAAGATCTATAAACGTTGCCTCAAAGGGGAAACTCGGCGCGGTCGCGAGACCATCCAGTCCGTTGACGGCCCACTCGACATGCGCTGGGAAGTGCGTCCATGGCGCTATCGGTCTGGCCAGGTGGGTGGCGTCACCATCGCCTTCGAAGAAGCGTGGAAACCAGCAGACGAGCTACCAGCGAAAGCGTCGGAAGAGAAACTTCCCGCCGCACCTTCGCTTTCCAACCAGCTCCAGAGTCCCGCGCTCGTGCTCGATCTAAACGGCACGGTGATCGAGAGCAACGATTCTGCTAAGGCCCTGAAGCTAGATCAGCCTGGAGAGGCCTTTGTCGAGGCGCTGAAGGACGATCCGAATCAACTTCCACTGACAGAACTGGTCGAATTGCAGGGCGGCGCCGAGCACCTTGCTTGGAGCACCTCGATCCTGCGTGATACCGATGGCGAACCTGAACGCGTCCTTCGTGTGGGCGTCCGCCTGCCGTGTTCCCTCCTGCCCACGGTCGAGGTGGAGAAAGTGGTCGAGGTTTCCGCGGCTGAAGAAGCCCAAATCGTCGTTTCGGAAACCGAGCCGATTGCGCCTAGTCTAACGTTATTCGAAGATGACGCCTTGGATGAAGTTCCACAGCTTGTGTGGAAAGCCAATCCACGTGGAGAAATCACCTACTTCAACAGAGCGTGGCTGAAATTTCGCGATCGCCCTCTCAGTCGCGAATTGAATGGCGGCTGGCTAGACGGCTTGCATGCGTCCGATGCCTGCTCAACGAAGGGCGTCGTCGCTGAGGCCATCAGCAACCAGAAGACCCTCGAACACACCTTCCGACTCAAGTCCGCCGGGGGGAACTACGTCTCCAAGGACATGTGGGTTAAGCCATTCCACGCTGAAAGCGGGGAACTGTTAGGGTTTTACGGGATCTGTCAGGATCATCAAGAAGGGGCAAAGCCTGCCGCCATCGGCTTTGCCAGCGCCTTATACGGTGCTCCTCAGAGGTCCAAGGAAGAGGATCAGATTCTTAATACCGTCCGCCAAGACGCGGCCGACGCCTTGGCCAAGCTGGCCGAAGCCGAGCACGAAGTCCTCGACCTCAAGGACTCGCTGGCAAAACTAAGCACCGCCTCCTCTGCAACCGGTTCTGGACCAGGCCTTCTGCCAGAAAGCCCGTTCATCATGTGGCAGTGTGATACGGCCGGCGACCTCACCGCAGTCAATCCCACGTGGAACGAAGCCTTCCAACTCGACGGCAAGGCAGCGCCGCAAAGCAACTGGACCGAAGCCATTCTCGACGAGAAAGAACGCAGGGCCACGGAAGCGCAGCTTCGGGCTGCCGCGGTTAAAGGAGCCTCTCTCACCTGTACATTTCATTGGAAGCCAAGCTCAGCGTCCGCAACCCGCATGGAGTTGCAAGCGGTGCCTTTGCTAGATGAGAATGGGAACAGTCTTGGCCTCAGCGGGATCTTGCAAGACGTTTCTGCGGAGCAGGCTGCCATCAGCGCCGTCCAGGCGTTGATCGAGCCCCAAGCGGAGACTATTGACCCAGCGCCAGTATCCGACCTCTTTGCCAAGCTGACCGAACGGTTGCCTCAGTGGCAAGAACGCCAAGCCCAGTACAACAAGAACCTGGCTGCCTTCGAGGAAATCTTTGATCATGTTGCCGTCGGCGTAGTTTTGTTAGGCTCTAACGGCAAGGTCATTATTGCCAATAAGCGCCTGAACGACTTGTTAGGCTTCAGTATCGGCGAAGGCGAGAGCATCGAAGGCTGGCTGGGCCGTGCTGGTGGGGATCCCGATCACACGACTTCCGTCCTAAAGATTTGGCAGGAAGACATCTGGCAACGTCAGCTAACCAAGGTCCTCGCGCTGAAAGCTTCCAATGGCTCACTACGCGAAATCCGTTTCGAGCCCCAGCTCTTCCTCGACGATAACCGCCTCCTTCTAACACTGCACGATATTACCGAATCGAAGCGTAGCGAGGAGGCCATGCGCGACAGTGAGATTCGTTTCCGCGCGCTCTTCCGCGAGTCCTCCATGGGTATCGCTCTCCTCGATGGCGAGGAGAAGATCTATGATGTGAATCCAGGCATGGAAAGCATCTTGGGGGTCGCCCGTCGCCAGATTCTCTGTCGGCATTTCGATGAGTGCCTCCACCCCGACGATCTCGCGCGGAAACAACAGCTTGTTCAGCAGCTGCTAGCCTCGCCAAAGCGAAACACGGAGATGGAGCTGCGGCTTGCACGGCGCCGGGAAGAAGGGGGCATCACCGAAGACATCTGGGTGCGTCTCCACATCGCCCTCGTGCGCGATGTCGACCAGCGTGTCCTCTTCACCGCCTACTTCGTCCAGGACATCACCGAGCAGAAGCGCCTGCAAGCAGCTCTGCATATCAGCAAAGAGCAGAATCGGGCGCTGTTAGAAATCATTCCAGATCTGATCTTGCTAGTCGATCGTCGTGCCGAAATCGTTGATATCATGCCCGGCGACAGCATGCCGGATGACTTTGTGGATCAGGAATCCATGGGCCGCCGGGTCGAGACGATCTTGCCGTCGTTCGGGAACCACGCGGAAGAGCTCATCCAACGCGCTTATGTTGCCGATGACGTGGTTGTCCATCAGTTCGCGACCCCAAGCGGCAACGCCTATCAAGCACGAGTCGTTGCTTGTAAGCCTGACAATGCGGTCATCACGGTACAGTCCGCACCGGACAAGGAAACGCCGGTCACCCCGCTCAAACCGGAGATACCCGAGTCTCTAGAGCGCATGTCGCTGACGTTCGCCAATGCGCCCAACGCGGTCATCATCATGAACTACTCCGGTGGGATCCAGCACTGGAACCCAGCCGCTTCCGAATTGTTTGGCTACACGGAACAAGAGGCCGAAGACCAGCCCTTGCCTGCCCTCTTCGGACTTGACTCGGTCGATGCGCTGACCCGTCATTTAGAGCAGGACAGCCACGATCGCTGGGTGGGTCGTTTGCCTTTCCAGCGAAAGGATCGGTCCGAAGACCTCGCTGAGGTGATTTTTGCCCCCCTGAAGGCTGAGTCTGGTAGCCTCCAGGGCCAGGTCGCCTTCCTCCGACAGGTCGAAGATCCTGAGCCGAAACCAATCGCTCCGGCAGCGGCGGGACCCGCCGTCGACCGACAGGCGCTTATCGAAGAGATCCGTGAAGAGAGCCTCTCAACGCTGGTTCCTCAGATGCATCAGCGCCTAAGAAACAATCTCCAGATTATCGCCACCCTGCTTAATCTCCAATATAAATGTCAGGCTGACCCAAATACCCGCGACAGCCTCCGCAAGAGCCGGAGTCGCGCTCAAGCGCTCCTTCTTCTTCATGAAAGAATCCAGAAGAAGGAAGACGAGGAACAGGTTGACTTCCAACATCTCGCCAAATCCCTCTGTGACTTCCTCCTTGAGAGCTACGAAGCCGTTGGTCGCGTTCACGTCACCCTTGAAATCGATGGACCGCTGGATCTACAGGCAGCCAGCCCATTATCTCTTATTCTTAACGAGCTCGTGTCCAATGCGATCGAGCACGGCTTTCCTGATGGTGAACAAGGCACCATCGCCGTCACCCTGAAGCTGGCTCAAGGCACTGGTGAACTCACCGTGCGGGACGATGGATTTGGTCTCGGATCCGGCTCGCAAGGCTCAGGAATGGGTCTCCAGATTGTAAAAACCCTGGCGACTCAGGTTGGCGGCAGTCTAGAAAAACTAGATACTACGGAAACTGAATTTCGCGTTTGCTTTATCACCTCATTACGCAAATGAATGAGGTCGTTTGAGTCAATATCAGCTGCCTACTATCTTAGTCGTTGAGAATGAGCCGGACCCGTCTCGACGCCTAGAAGTGAGCCTCGACCGTATTGGTTTCGAGGGCGTAAGCGTGACATCCGGTGAACAGGCCCTCGCCTGGCTCGATGATCAGAACCTTGGGGATAGGAAACCGATCCTAGCCCTGGTGGATCTCCATCTCGAAGGTAGGATCAGCGGGGTAACTCTCGGCCAACGGCTGGGGTCCATTTATCAGGTCCCCTTCTTCTTCCTCGCTCGGCAAGCCAGTGAGATTCAAAACCAGCGTGTCCTTCGATCACAGCCTTTTGGCTACCTCATCCTCCCCTGCGAAGACGATGAACTCAGGTCCACGCTGACTCTCGCCAATGAGGCGCTAGGCGAGCGCGAGCGCGAGAAGGCTATCAAGAACCCTGTGGTCACGCCAACGACCGATGAAGAGGCCATTCTCGTGACCGACCTCATGGGCCACATCACTTACCTCAATCCCCTGGGCGAAGAGCTCACGGGTTGGCAGCTCGCTGAAGCGCGTGGTCAGAATTACCAGGAAATCTTCCGAATCATCGACGAGAAGGGGCGGCCCCAGCCTCATGAACCCTTCAGTGGTACAGGCAAGTGTCCGGAAGCAACTGTCTGGTTACTTCCAAAGGAAGGTGCCCCTCGCCTCCTTGATGAGCGTTCCTCAACCCTAACAGACGCAAATGGAAGCCTCGCGGGACTCTTCATCGCCTTCGGTCCTCACAAGACCTCTCAGGACGCCCCTACTCAAGTCACGCTATCAGAATCTCCGGCCTACGAAGAACACGGGTCAGAACAGCGCATGGCCGCTGTTGTTGAAGCGATCAGCGACCCCCTCTTCGCCATGGATAATTCATGGAATGTCACCTACGTCAATCAGAAGGCGGAAGAGCATTTAGGACGCCCTAGCAAAGCCTTACTAGGGCGAAACTTCTGGAACGAGTTTCCTGAATCTGTCCACGCCAAATATTATCACGAATACTACAAAGCCGCCAGCTCCCAAGAGCCACGCGACTTTGAGTTTTATCACGAAATCCAAGGGCGTTGGATTGAAGTGCACGCCTACCCATTCACGAAAGGTCTGTTAGTGTTGATTCGCGATATCACCGCCAGACGCCGCGCCCAAGAAAGAGCCAGCAAACTTGAGAAGCTCGAGAGCCTAGGCCTCCTCGCCCGCGGCTTTGCTCACGACTTCAATAACTTACTCACGGTCTTGCTAGGCAATGTGTCGCTTGCTCGCTATTCGCTGCCCGGTGAGCAGGGCTACTACCAATCCCTGGACGCTGCGAAACAGGCGACCGAACAGGCACGCAACCTCGTTCAACAATTGCTCACCTTTGCCAAAGGCGGCGTCCCCATCACGGACAGTGTCGATCTCAATTCTGAGATCATTGGCGAAATCATGCGCCATCGCAACCGGCAGGCCCACATCGATTATCAATTCGAGCACACTAAAGAGACCGTCTATGTTGAAGCGGACCACGAACAGCTTGAGCGTTTGCTAGAAAACCTCATGGAGAATGCTGAACAGGCCATGCTAGGCGGCGGCACCTTGCGGATTACTAGCAAGACACTTACAGCAACCGATCCGATGCGTCGTGAGCTCTCGGCCAATCTCGATGCCCACACCGAGTATGTCATGCTTGAAGTCCACGACACAGGCGAAGGGATTGCTCAAGCCAACATCGACAAGATCTTTGAGCCCTACTTCAGCACCCGGACCGACGCCAACGCCACCGGCCTCGGACTAACAGTCTGCGATTCTATCGCTCGCTCCCACAAAGGCTTTCTTACCATCGACTCGCGGCCTGGCAACCATACCACCGCGCGCCTCTTCCTCCCGACCTGCCGCCAACAGTGGCAAGCCCTACAGGAGGAAACACCTGAGATCACTCTGAAACGTCAGCGGCCTGTCAATGACCCTCCTCGTGTTCTCATCTTAGACGATGAGCGCCCAATTCGACTTATCATGAGCATCTCTCTAAAGAAGGATGGCTACGAAGTGGTCGAGACCGAAGAAGGAAGCCAAACGGTAGAAGCCTATCAGACAGCCCTCACCCAAGGACAAAGGTTTGACCTCGTCATCACGGACCTCTCCATTCCCAACGGCATGGGAGGGGCTGAAGCCATGCAGCAAATCCGCTTTGCTGATCCCGATGTAGTCGCTGTCGTTTCTAGTGGTTACTCCGATGACCCGGTCATGGCCAACTATACGCAGTTCGGATTCTCAGCGGTCCTACCCAAACCGTACAAACCTTCCACGCTACGCCAGCTCGCGCATCGCCTCATCAAGGGCGAACAACTCGCAATCGACTAACGCATCCGTCCGTTAAACTGATTCCGGTAAGAGATGAACCACGGAATATGCAGAAAACACGAAAGGCTCTTTCCGGGTTCTCCGTGGTTCTTTCAATCGTCTCTTTCGCCATGTTGCCAATAGGCCTTCTTCTCGATTAACTCTAACATCAGCTCTATCTCTCACATTTGGCCTAATCCCGCCGCTAAGGCAGGACCGAGATTTGCGGATCTTGCGGTTCCTTTGAAAGCGACGCGAGTACGCGCAGTTGCCGCTGCGCAGAGAAATGACATTGTACAAGATGCACGGCCATGCGACGAAGATAGTCGTCTTCTTCTGTTAGAAACGCGTTCACGGCTCCTTGGGCCTCTTGAGACCAAGCTATTTGGAGCGCTGCCACCTCCGCGCGCACATGTCCAGTTCTCGTCCTTAGAGATGCCTTAACCGTTCCGGAACAGCGACCATGCCTAACCATCGCAAACGTTCGTTGACAAAGGCCTGATGCTCACTTTTGCCAATCTTCGTCAGCACTTCATCGACGATTCTCATCGTGGAGATCGGTTGCAGCCAGCCATCCACGTCAGCTCGGGGCGCCGTGCCATTCGTGCCATCACTCCAGAGGATGGCAACCTTATCACCGTTCTTTCCTAGCACTTTAACAACATTACTATCTTTGATTCGCGCCTACTCAGTGTCGGACTCTACTAGAAGGGCCGCAAACACCAGGACAAGAATCTGTCTTACAATCCACATGACGGTAATTCTTTAGCTGAAGACGGCGCAACCGTCGCGCACTTTCAATTTGATTCTTTTAGGGAGCTGGCCAAATGTAAGACTGGTCATCGCGACGTCCGCTTGCGTATCAACTGATAATGGTGAACAGTTAGCGATCCTCTCAAAGCATGGCTCACTCCACCAACTCTCCCCTCACTCTCGTTGTACTCGCCGCTGGCATGGGCAGCCGCTACGGAGGTCTCAAACAGCTTGATCCCGTGGGTCCTCACGGAGAGTTCATTCTCGACTACTCGGTTTACGATGCCCTTGAGGCGGGGGTCGAGCAGGTGGTCTTTGTCATCCGAAAGGACTTCGAATCCGCATTTCGAGATTCTCTAGGCAAGCGTTTCGAAAACCGTCTCTCGGTAGACTATGCTTTCCAGAGTCTCGATGCGATTCCTGATGGTTGCCAAGTGCCTAGCGGACGTACCAAGCCTTGGGGAACAGGCCACGCTGTGCTGACGGCCAAGAATGTGGTCGACACGCCGTTCATGGTCATCAATGCAGACGATTTTTATGGAAGAAGCAGCTACGGCGTACTCGCAGACTACCTCAGAGAGTCGGCTGCTGGCCCGAGCGCTATCGACCCGTACAGCATGGTCGGATTTCCACTCAAGAACACCCTTTCCGAGAACGGCACGGTAGCCAGAGGACTCTGTCAGTGCAGTGATGACATGTACTTAAAGTCTGTTCAGGAAATCACGAACATTCGTAAGACAACATCCGGCGCCGCCTACGAAGATGCTAGTAGAGTCACAGTAGAATTGACTGGCAACGAGCGCGTATCCATGAATATGTGGGGATTCCTTCCGACTTTCTTCCCTCTATTGGAAGAACGCTTCCGAAACTTCATGACCAGTCATGGAGGCTCGGAGAAGGCCGAGTTTTACATCCCCTTCGCTGTGGATGAACTCATTCAAGCACAACGTGCTACTGCCCGTGTGCTCACGACCGAAAGTTCCTGGTTCGGTGTCACCTATCAAGACGACAAACCGATCGTGGTCGAGGCTCTGCAACAGCTCGCCGAGCAAGGCACTTACCCATCGCCACTCTGGAGTTAGGGCCAACGAGGAATCCACTTGAGAAGTTGAAAAGCGGTCACAGTCATGACTGTGTTCAATTGTGGATTCTGAAGCAGAAGCAATGCAAGACGACATCTACCGCGAAAGGTGGCACGCGCCCAGGAGGTGTCTATTGGGGAACGCCTGGCGGGTGTTTTTAAATGCTCCGACCTGGGTTTGGAGATGATGTTTGGCCAGATTAAGGCTACCCACTCGTCGAATTCATATAAGGAAGTTGGGACCAAAGCTAGAGTCCGAATAGACCGTGTGCGCAGACTGTGTGACCGCTCGATCTACCAGACCACTAGTATTGAGGAGTGATGATAGGAGCTCTTGCCAAGCTCGTTGTCGGGGTGATTAAAAACGAAAAGATCGACTACATGTTAGGTGGTGCGTATTCTAGCGGCGCCTACGCCATTTCCCGTGACACAAAGGATGTCGATATCGTCGTCTCTCTTGAATCACCGAACAAGATTGACGGTCTGGTGGCTCGACTAGATCCAGACTTGGAATTTGCCCGACAAGTCACTTTCGAGACAAACACAGGATCTAAACGCTACATCTTCAAGGCTCGAAAGAATCGCTCGATCATGTTCGAACTGTTTCTTGTCGGATCTGAGGCCTACGCACTCGAACGATTCCGCCGACGTAAACGTGTTTTTTTAGCAACCTTGAATCGGGAAATTTGAATACCATCGGCAGCGGATGTTGTGGTATAGAAACGGCGTTGGACGGGGCCAAAAGATTAAGTATCCGTCAGGGAAATCATTGCCGTGCAGACAGTCGACAGACCTAAATCAAGCACGGGTGTGGTGAGCACGGGTGTCTGAAGCATCTGAGGACAATCCTAGGCAAATCTAGAACTGGGTCTCCACGTTCATCGGTTTCCTCGCCCAAACTCACTCAATTTCTAACAGAAGCTTTTTACCAGACAGTCGCTGGTAGATTTCGCCGGTGATGAGAAAGACTTCATTGTCCTTGCCATCCCGAATCCCGTAGTAGAAAGCACTCGCATTCGGACTGATAGGGGCAAAGCGAAGGGTGGCCGTTTCATATTCTTGCTCGCCTTCCCCCTTCGTCGCTGGCTCACTCTTGACCGTGACAACGAGCGAGGACGTTGCCAACACGGCTTTCGCTTCTTGGGCGTCAGGTAGCCAGCCGTCAGCGTTGAATGCCCCTAGGCTAAAAATGAGCTGCGCCGCGACGTGCTTGTCCATATCAGCGGTGCGGTCTTGCCCATCGCGCAGAACTCGCAGTCGATCTTCTGGGAGTTCGGCCTTGAAGTCGACTTCGACTTGCAACGGAGGTTTGCCGTTGAGTCCCAGAGTCACTTCACGTATCCGATCAAACGGGACATTGAGAATCTCTAGGCTCTTCCAATTGAGTGGCTCTGAGGAATGTGCGAGCCCCGTGAGAAAGGTCCGATCGACTGCAGCAATGGCGTCCATGCCCTCAACACTGACAAAAACCTGAGGCGACGACGGTGGCATGCCGACGCGCAATAGACAGCTCTCTCCCTGCGCCGGCCCAAGATTCTCGCCTTCAAACATCACCGTAAAGGCGGGATCATCAAGCCCATAGAGGGCGTCATTGTCGGGACCACTTTCCAGGTAGAGATCGACTTCGGTCTCATTGAAGAGCGCTAAGAAACGGTCGCCCTCCTCTTGATTAACTAGTACGGCACCTTCTGGACCAGGCATCAGCCAGGCACCTTGATTCTCTACCCCCAAGGGCGCTTCCCTTCCACGGCGAGTTAGAGTGACCTTCGAAACATCCGCAGCAAGCACCCGCAGGATACGACGCTCTCGGAGCGCCTTGGCATCGATGGGAAACGCATCCAAGACAGTCTTCGAGACGTCATAGGTGAGCGGTCGTTTCGAATGACGCACCTTGAGCAAACTGTCATCGGTCGGGTGAGGATAAAAATTCAGTTCAAAGGCATTCTCCGGTGCCACGTCTGCGATCTTGACGGTATGACTTGGCTCTACCGGAATCTCTTCCTCCGCAGGAAGTGCCCCACTCGTTCCCGTGATGGTAGAGAGTCCACTGAGCAGACTATCGACGACATCGTCATCGGCTTGGAATTTGTTAGGTTCTTCTAAACGCCATCGACTACCGGGTGTGGCGTTGCGGCTGAGCGAAACGGTCTCATTGCGATGTTGAAAGGTCAGACCTGTGATTCGTTCGATAGCGAAACGGGCAAGAATGGGATCGACCATCTCGATGACCGGCTTCTCGACAATCTTTCGAAAGTCTCCTGCCACAACAAAGGCACCTTCATACGCATCGACGCCCCCAGGAAAGAGATAGGCTGATTTCTCAAATGGTCCAGGATCGCCAATCTGATAGACAATCGGTTCACCCTGCGCAAATCCCACGGTGAGCGCAATACTTCGCTCGGGCGTCAGCCCATAGCCTTCTCGCTGACTGCCCGAATCATCACGAAGAAACTCTTTGGGATGCATGCTTCCAAGGGTCTCCATAATCGTCTCGATCCAATCAGGGTCGACTGCATCCTCTACTGGAGACGTCAGCATCCACCGACCAACGCGTTTCTCTAACGTCCGCGTCTCGGAGGGATCGGCAATCGTTAGGCTTGTAATCGCAGGAACGGCTGGCCCTTCAAACAATGGAGCTGGTCGCTCACCAAAGAATTGCTTCAGAGTCCCCGAATGGTCAAGATAGGCATAAAGTCCCAGCCCGAATGTGGTGACGGCAAGCGTGATCGTGGTAGCGAGCTTCATGAAAGGGCAGGGAATTAATTAGGCTACCTAGCGCCGTCGGAAGAAAGCAACGACCAAGCCGATGAGAAAGGCGAGACCAGGGACATAGCGCAAGGACATGCGCTCAAGCTTTTTAAACGGACGCTCACCGACTTCGACTCGGAAATCACCCGCTCCTTGGGAGCCAATACCGACGACGAGTTCCTCTCGATCTGTAGCCCAGTTGATGCTGTTCAGCATGAACTCCGCGGACTCCTGCGTCGGAGACGGGTCCATGAAATTTCCATTCCCAACGACGACCATGCGCGAGCTGTTTAGGCGGAGATCTTGGTTGATACCAGCACCACGCTCGACTGAGACCGCGACATTCACATCCATCTTTTCTCGAGGGTCAGAAACAGGATTCTGATCTCGGAAGTTTCGCTCTTTCCAGAAGTCGTTGTAGGCAATGAGAAGCGGCTTCTTATCGGCCGAGCTTGGCGACATTGGGTCGTCTCCTGCACCAGCAACATTGATATTGATAGAACTCGTCTGCCCAGGAAGTGTGGTCGTCCGTCCGAAGAGCGATTCGGTAACCGGTGATTCTGGCATATAAACACTTTCAACCTCGGATACTTTGATGGTCCGCCCCCCACGTACGCGCATGGCCAAGATGCGATCATTCTCAACCCGCACTCCATAATTATTCTCCAAATATCCGATCAAGTTTGGAAGCGCTCGATACTTCAATGGATCAATAAGGACAATGAGCCCACCTTTGCGCTCCTCCCAGTAATCACGAAAGAGCTGCTTTAGTTCAGCACCAGTGAAATCGACGCTCGGAGCTAGCAGGATGACGACACTAGCATCTTCAGGAACCGTTGTGTTTGGCGTGATTGTAAATGGTTTCACGAGGAGATTCTGCTTCATGGCAGCGATATCACGAATCTCCATGGCAGCATCTCGTCCGCTGATGGACTGCGGGAATCCCTTGCTCGCGACAATGTAAGCTACCTCCTTCTTCTCCTCTATTGCGGCCACGATGGCCGACGTTAAAGCACTTTCTATTCGATAGTTGAGGATCTTGCCAGGGCGCGGAGTGGCATTGCGAAACATGACGGTCTTACCACGCTGAAACATGTCCTTCTCAGTCACCATCTCATAGGTGCTGACTTCTTTGCCATCCCCGTTTGTCCCGTTCAGCTTTTCGCTCTTGGAAATGAGGATCTTGTTCTGCTCAAAGATGAGCTTGGGATCTTGGTTCCGCAACTCGGCAATAGCCGCAGGATCTCGCAATGGATCTACCCAGCGAACCTTGAGACGTCCATTGGCCGCTTGTTCGTACAATCCGATGATGCGTTGGGTATAAGGGTAGACGTCGCTTCCCCGTCCAAACGCCATGGTTAGATAGAGATCCTCCGATAGATCCGACAACACTTGCGTGGTCTGGGGCCCCAACGAGTAACGCTTGCTTGCACTACGATCCCACTGAGCATACTTCTGGCAGCTCAGCCAATTGACCAAGGCCACGATAACCACCGCCAAGGTGATCTGCACGAGTACGTTGAGCCCAATACGGAAACGCCGGATCGAGGACTGGGGCTTGGGGGAAGTGCTTTCTGGATCGTCTGCCATCGTGTCTAGATTTTCCACTTCCGGTAATCGAGCACCTGATGAGTCAATGCCAGGGTTAATGCTGCAAAACTCACATAATAAACCACGGGTCGCGTGTCGAAGAATCCCGCGGACCAGTCACGCATGTGCTCGATCGGTGAGATGTATTCAAGAAACTCTACCGTGATCTGTGGGAGGTCATTAAACTGTACCCGGAGTAAACCGAGGAAGAAGTAGATTAGGAGCACCGTAAACGAGATGACTGCAGCAATGATCTGATTTGAAGTCAGCGCCGAGGCAAGACAGCCGACCGCTACAAAGAACAGACCGATGAGGAAGATCATCGCATAGCCACCGTAAAAGGAAGGCGAGCTAAAAGCGGTAGCTCCTCCGAAGGCTGAGGCACCGACCGTCTTCTCAAAGTAGACCATGTAAAACATGTAAGGGAGGTAGAGTACCATGTAGAAGAACAAGGCGGCAACATACTTAGAAAAGATCACCTGCCAACTTTGCACAGGTGCCGTCAGCAGGGGCTCCAGCGTACCTAACTTCTGCTCCTCCGAGAAAAGTCGCATTGTGATGAGAGGGATGATGAGCAGAAGCACAAGCCAGAACTGGTTGTTCAACAACATTACTTGGTTCAGTGCCATGGGAACGCTATCACTCTTCAAAGCTTTGACGAACTTTAGGAAGATAACGCCGTGTAACAAAGACACCGCAGCAATAACGATGTAGGCGACAATCGACTGAAAGTAGGCTTTGATTTCCCGGCTGAAAAGAATGAGGAACGTCCGCATGGGTGAATGTCAGTGCTTAACTGTGCTGGTTCATGGTGAGATCGGCAAAGACATCCTCAAGAGAAACGCCTTTCCGACTGAGCTCTCTCATCGCCCACTGCTCTTTCCGAGCCAGTCGATCGATCATCTCGCGCACGTCCTTGTTTGCTTCGACCTTCAATACGAATAGATGCCAGTCCGCGTCACTTCGCTCCAGAGTCACCCGTCTCACACCCCCGATCTTTCCAAGTTTCGCCTCAATCACTTTCGGGTCACCCTTCAATTCCACCCGCGCAGTTCCTGCGCTCCGCATCTGGCCCGCGAGATTGCGTGGTTCACCAATAGCTTGAATCTTTCCTTGGTTGATAATGATGACACGTCCACAGGTCACCTCCACCTCGGGCAAAATGTGCGTGGAAATCAGAATGGTGTGATCCTCCCCCAACTCTTTGATCAGTCCGCGCACTTCACGGATTTGGTTAGGATCGAGACCGTTCGTCGGTTCATCCAAAATCAACAAAGGTGGCTTGTTCACAAGCGCGTCTGCCAAACCCACTCGTTGGCGAAAGCCTTTCGAAAGTGTACTGATCATCTTGCGGCGCACCTCATGGAGAGAGGTTCGGTCCATGGCTTCCCCCACGCCAATGCGAAGTCCTTTGCCTTTCAGGCCTTTCAAAGCTCCTCGAAATCGCAGGTACTCCTTCACCCGCATATCATTGTATAGCGGCACATTCTCCGGCATGTAGCCGATGCGCTTACGCACTTCCAACGAGTCTTTAAACACATCCATGCCATCAATCTCAGCACGCCCTGAAGACGGCGGAAGAAAGTTGGTCAGAATACGCAGCGTCGTGGTCTTGCCAGCGCCATTGGGCCCTAGAAAGCCGACGATTTCGCCACGCCCGACCTGAAAGGACACTGAATCAATTGCGGTGTGTCCAGAGTAGCGTTTGGAGAGTTGGTCGACCTGAATCATGGCTCAAAGCGTAGCGCTTGCGCAATGCTTCGCAGAATCTTCCCAGGGATGCTAGTAAAACGCGCTGGGAATTGTCACTTTTGAGGCAGGGTCTTAAAATTTAGACAGCATCTCAATTGCCGATTCGAAGGAATCAACACACACGGGAGGAATCGGTGAAACTAGTTACCTGGTTCAGCGGCGGTCCGTAAGGACGACGAACTGAGCAGGAGCCTTGAGAGTCTGACTGGAGGAACTCAACTGAGCCCCGGTGGTTGGTCACGTACCTCAGCTTGGTGCACCATTGGGGGTCGAACAGCTAGCCATCGCCGCTATTGCAGCGATCAGAAGAACAGAAGGAAGAAGCTTCATCCCACCTACCCTAAACGTGGAGATGTGTCCCTGCCAAGACCTTCTTAATTCTCAAAGCTTGCCTCGATTTCCAGGTCGAGTTCCGCGCGGCAAATCGCCGCCTGAAGCACGACTGTATTCTCTGTTGTTGCCGCGAGGGCCGTCTGCAACAGCGGCCAGAGTCGTTCGAAATCACGCTCGCGCCTCAAATAGACTTTCAATCGATAGCCTGGGAATTGACTCACCCGGTCCCAACTGCCGGCGCCGACTTCTACCGCCATCGATTCAAGATTCTCCAAGGTCACCTTCCACTGGCCCATGAGATCGCCAGCATGAAGCGTTTCGTGTCCACAGATGCTGGCTGTGCCAGAAATATACACTTGATTGCCAACCACGGCTGCTCTGGCAAAGCTCGGCGTCTTGGGGCCATAGTTCTCTGGATAACGGTAGGCCGGTGTCTGTCTTGGATTCTCTATAAAACGTGGCGGCGTCTTCCCTCCAACGAAGGCAATCACGAGTTCCTGACCGGGGCTTCCAACGGCGGAAGCCGCTGGCATCAAGGACTCCGCTTGAGGGCCGAAGAACTCATCGAAAGCCCGACGGCGCCCGACGTTAAAGACTCGATAATTCTCAAGTCCAGCAGTGCTACCGTTGATGTCGGGGACAAAGTGCCACAGGCGGTGCGCATGTTTCCGCATTTCTCGAAGCAGCTCGAAGAGCTCTGTGTAAAGACGGTGACTAACCTCCTCGAGCCCCTCATCTAGAGCACAAGAGGCGATGCCAGCAAGGGCATCGCCTACTTCCTGAATCTGGTAGCTACAGCGGACACTACCCCGGCCGTCGCCCGGCAGGAGAAGCTCGGACGCCTGCCCAGCTATGAGCGGCACAGGAATCCCGATCGTTCCTGGAACATCCGTGCCACGTCCGCCATATCTCAAGGCAAGAGGGCTGGACTCGTGAACGGCGGTCATTAAAAAGCACTAACCACGACTCGAGGGAAGCGTCAACGCTCCAGCGCCCGACGAACAGACACAGAACCCGCTTAACTCCAGGGGTTCAGAAAATTTTGTTAGCCAGTGTATTTTTGATCTATATACAAATATTTCTAGTAATTTCCATAAATTACATTAATATTTACCGCACCCGCAATATCTATGGTGTTCTTGAGCCGTCTCACTAGCCTCTTATGGATCCTCGGCTCATCTCTCGCGTCAGCCATCGACTACGGCAAATCGCTCTCTCTGGAACTCGAAGTAAAGCCTGAAATCAGCATTGCAGGTCTAACCCTTCGAGTCACGTGGCCAGGGCTCGCAGGGATGGGCGACTACAGGCTCCAAATCATCAACGGGATGGGCGAGAGCGACTACGAGGTCGTTCCGGTGAGCGGAGCT
>Ga0075463_10000091_pt1 | contig 25309 bp, 23 predicted proteins | sample DEB08_DNA_14_FD_77579 | JGI IMG/M metagenome (GOLD analysis project Ga0075463, IMG submission 77579) | Aqueous microbial communities from the Delaware River and Bay under freshwater to marine salinity gradient to study organic matter... | ecosystem: Environmental > Aquatic > Marine > Coastal ...
GCTGCATACAAGCACAAGAGGGAAAGACATACCCCCACTAATTCTTCTATGGGTATCTTATACTAAGAGAGGCACAGAAATCAAATGAACTACCTGGTCACAGACAAGGAAGTCCCGGTGGAAGGCGAAAAGCCTGCCAAGAAGAACGTGATCGGGAAGACCGTGGAGATTTCTTATGTCTGTGGCGACAAATTGGCAAAATACAGGGGCAAACCAGCCAAGGTTCTGGCTATATCCGAGAAGTACGGAGAACCGCACGTCTACACCGTGATGGTGGAAGGCAAGAAGTTCCAGGTTGCCGCAAAAGACCTGTACACAGACCGAAAGATAACCGAGGACGCGGCCCCGGTCACCGCTTCTTCAGAGCTGCTGAAGAACAGCCTTTCTCACTGGGGCGAGCAGAGAAACTATTGGGTCGGGGAGAATGCGGGGCTGGAGGCGATCTGTTTTGCCGTTGCCTCAACCTCAGACAGGTTCAGATGTCGTTTCGACCCGCTCTCCGGATTCCAGTTCTCCATACCTTCCAACAACCAGTACGACATAGCCAGAGCGGAATTCCCGTTTTGTGTGTCCGGGAAATTCTGGTACACCTCAGTTATAACAATGCCAGACAGGCTGAGCAGACCCGCAGAATTCGAGCAGATAGGCGACCATTGGGAGAGAGTGTTCCAGATGGGAATAAACTGCTCCCCGTACGAGTCTTGGAAGTCCAACTTCGAGGCGAGAAGGGAAGCTACCAGAAAAGTGCTGGTGCCTCTGGCGTCGACCTGCATGAAGAAGGTCGTCACCGCCTACGAGATAGTGACCGGGGAGAGGGAGAACCCGGCCTACTCCATAGGTTTCTCCAAGATAAGGCTCCCCGTCAACAAGATAGGTCTCAACGACCCTCCCACCGACATCCGGCCATACGCGGTAATGTCCGTGTCTCCGGAAGCTGCCAAGGACTTTGAATACCTTGAGCAGGTCGTCCTACATGAGTGTGTACACGTCGTTGTGGGGAAGATCGGCGGGGACCCCCACAACGACGTGTTCAACGAGGTTGCCAAGTTGGTGGGCGTGGAGCCTGACAACCGGGATTAAAAGGCACCCTTGACAGCTGCCTTGAAGAAGACCGCCCCGATGGCACCAAACACCTTCCCGGCCTTCTCTATAGCCGCCTTGGCCTTCTTCTTCCTGCTGCGTTCTGCGTTCTGAAGCAGAGCCACGGCATCTGAAGCGGTGCGGGGGGAAGCCCAATCGAGGTCAGCGGGGCGTCCGTTGAGAAGTCGCTTGATCTCTGCCTCGGCTATGTCCAGCCCGGACTCCCCAAACTCCCCGACGGCTTCGGCCATGAGGGAGAACACTATCTGCTTGGTGGGGTCGTCGGCGTCCTCAGCGATCTTGTTGATCTCTTCCTTGGCCTTTTCCACCACCAGGTCACCGACCAGAGGCACCAGAGTGTCCAGAACGTCTGCGAAGTTGCTCATGGCTGCGTCCCTTCAGCGGCTGGGGGGAGAGGACAGGAGAGAGGGGCTATGGCAGGGGGAGAAGCGGGTGGCTCCTCCTGCAGGAGACCTGCGTTCCACAGGCTCATGCTCTTGTGCCACTCGGCACGAGCCTCCACCGTAAGAACGAAGTCAGCTGCCTCTTTGCACTCGCTGGTGGCGAAGGGTCCTCCTTCCGGATCGGAGCCACACTCACAGTGCTCACCGATGAATTTGCGAAGGTGAGCGGCCTGTCCGGTCGCCCATCTGTCGTACTGGTCGAGTTCGGCTTGATACACGGCAGCGTCGCGTATAACCGACCTCTGCGCACCACACCCCGCGAACAGCAGGATGGAAGAGAAAACGAGGAGATTTCTGGTCATGAGGGCTCCAATCAATCAAACAGGTCGGCCAGCCAGCCTTCCTTGTTGGCTTCTATGTCTTCAGCGTTCTTCTCTACCCGCTGGCGAATCCTCTCAAGACCCGACTCGGTGAGAAGAAGGTTGGCGTCTTTGTCCCCAGCTGTGCGGACCCGAACGGCATAGTAGGAGTTTGCCGCCCCAAACTTGCGCTCCGTGTTCTCGCGCACTGTGAGAATCCCGCGCTTCAAACCCTCGACGTCTTCGGGGTTTTCCGCGCCACGGGCGGCGGCGTCGGTGAATTCTTCGTCCGTCAGAAGCAGGTATTCTTCAGCGTCGGAAGCGTAGTCAGCCTGGACCTTCACAAACAGATAGGAGTCGTTGGCTCCGAACTTCCTGTCTATGTTGGCCACCCTCTTGATTTTGCCTTTTGCCATCGTTCACCTCCCTCGGATTTTACCCAGAGAGGTGAACTCTCCAATAGCCAGACCTCAGTGATTTTTGAGGAAATGCCGATGTGAGGGCTCTATATTGGTCAGGGCGCAATCCTCTCGTGGTCACACCGTTTCCCAAAGGTCCTTTACCCTCCATCTTTTGTCCCCATCATCGGGCATAAAGTCCTTGAAGAGGACGTGTCCGGCTGGCCAACCTTCGAACTTCTCCAATAGTTTGTAGGCCAGTTCGTCTGGAGAACGGGGTTGGGGTGGCAGCACAATGAACTTAAACCCCTCGTCTTTGTCTCTCATAACTTTACCCACATATTTGTTCCACTCTTTGACTTTGTAAGTAGAAGCAGTCTTCTTCAGACCGGACAGGATCGCACGACGCGATTTATCTCCCTTCGGGAGTGAAGCAGCAAGACGAATCAGAGATTTGCGATCTGAAGCAGTGAGGGTCTTCATACTTATTTCCCCGGCTGGGTGAAAGAACACCCAACCGGAGAAATAAAAGACCTAACGGACCTTCCTCGCGTCCACAACCATAGCTTCGAACAGGTCTTTTATGTCCGAACCTGCGCCGATGACTTCGTCGTCCTGCCCCTTGACCCGCTCTCCGAGCACCTGCTCGATCAGCTTCATCTTCTTCCGGACCACCTGCCCCACACGTTCGTCAATCGTGTCCCTACACACGAGGTGGACGGCGTAGCAGGTGTCGTTCTCTGACCCGATGCGGATCATACGCCCCACGATCTGCAAATAGTCACCAGCAGACCAGGGCGAATCGTAGAACACCAAGGCTTTCGCGCTCTGCAGGTTGATGGCGTCGCCGCCCGCCATGGTGATGAAGATGACTCTGGTTTCGTTGTTGTAGTCTTGGAAAGCCTTCATGGCTTCCCGCCTCTGGAACTCGTTTTCGTCCCCGGTGACTCTGACGCACTTCACACCCTCCTTCTCCAGATAGGGCATGGCCACGTTCACCATTTCCTTGAACCGGGTGAAAACGATGACCTTTTCGTCGTGGAAGTCACCGCCCTCTGTCAGCATATTCTTGAGTTCTTCGAGCTTTTCGCTCTTGTACCCGGCGTCAAAGCCAATCAGGGCTGGGTGGTTGACGATTTCCTGACAGTAGATAAGGGCTGTCAGCTGGGTCGTTTCCTTCTCGTCACCATCGCCCATTTCCAGTAGCCCAGCCAGAGCCTCCTGGTACTTCTCGTGCTGGAATTTGGACATTCCCACCTTGACGGTTCTGGTGGTCAGAACCGGGAGGTCCTTGGCAACCGCGTGTTTGGGCCTGCCCAGATAGGAGGGCTCTCCCGTGGGCTTGGTTCCGTCCAGCTCGTTGGTCTGGGTTCCCTGGATCTTGTCCCGGAATTTCGCGATGTCGGAAGGTCTGTACCCCACAATCTGTGGGACCATCCTCCCGTTGGCGACTCTCTGCATCTTGGTGATACAATACTGGTTGATGAAGGCGTTCTTGCTGTATGGGAACAGAGCAGGTTTGACCACCTTGAAAACCCCATACCCCTCAAGCAGGTTGTTCTTGATAAGGGTGGCGGTCAGTCCCCAACAACGTGCAGCCTGGGTGCTGTAGTGTCTGCAGACCTTGTGTACACGGGTGCTGGGGTTCTTCACCACAGTCACCTCGTCCAGAATCAGGGTGTAACCCTCCCAATGTTGCATCGTGGAGAAGTCGTTGCAAGCGGAGGTGTAGCCCTGAATAAGGACAGTTGGGCCCTCAGTCTCCGCCCACGCTTTCTGCGCCACGGTGCGCTTCTTGGGAGAGCCAACCGCCATGAAGACTTCCACACCCGTGGTGAACTTCTCGAATTCGTCCTCCCACTGAGGCACGGAGGACTTCTTGGTCAGGACTATGACCTTGTGGTTGGGGTCGCGCTTCCAGACCTGACATAGACCAGCGATGCTCTCGATGGTCTTCCCCAGGCCGCAGTCGTCCCCGACGACGAACCGGGGAACAGAGAGGATATGCACCACCATCTGCTGCTGGTATGGTCTCAGGATAAGGGGTACATTATCGCCCCGAGAGTTTGTAATGAACTCCCTAAAATTGGGTGGGGTAGGAAGTGAAATATCCTCCCGTTCCCTGACGGCCCAAAGTCTGTCAAAAGCGCTCATGGTTTTGCCTCCGAAAGGACGAAATACAGCCACGAAAAAGGCGACACATTAATGAACGCTCGAAAGAAGGATAAAGGGGTGGAGGGCGATTTACATGTACGCACACACCGAACATCACGACCTGCAAGACTTCATCGAGTACGATGCCATCCACAGGCGTCCCCTGTACCTCCGTCTCGGACTCACGGACAACAAATCTGACAAGATCTGGGTAGTGTGGAGGGAGACGAGGAACAGCCCTCTTCTCGCTCTGTACGGCAAGAGAGGTGCGAACCTCAGGGTCGGGAAATCGTGGGTCCCGCTGCACCAGGTCAGCAGCATCCGAAAGAAGATCGAAGAAAAGCTGAAGAAGGGTTACAGTTTCGAACAGGCTTTCACCCTGAACCAGCCTTCGGACTTTGGAGAGATTCTGGGGGAAGTCAGGAAAGCGGAATTCTTTGCGAAGCATACCATCTTGCGAGACGAACAAGGGAGGGTCGTGGTAGAGGTCCCCAACCACGTCGGGACGGTTATCGCCCAAATGGTTAACGGAAGAATCTCGAAGAACTTTGCGTAAACAAACCTCAGTAGGAACACACAATGAGCAATCCCACCCACTTCAAGCTTGAACTGATCGAAAGATTTGACAGCAAGGGTGACAGCTATTACATCGGCTCAGTCAATTTCAACTTTCCCATGCTCGTGGATTTGTCTGCCGTGGACTTCCTGGTATTCCACCCCGAAGAGTTGGGACCGGGAGAGGAAGACAAGGACAACCGCACAGCTACTCTGGTTATCCGGAAAGGCAACCGGAACCACGATCAAATCTTCCGTCGGAAAGGATAAAGCCAAGCCCCGATAGCTCAGTTGGAAATCACCAACCGCCTATTCTGGCGTGTTCTTCTCTGTGGCAGTTAGCGCAAAGCATAACGCACTTATCCAACTCCCTTCTGGTTCTGTCGTCAATTTTGTTCAACCTGACACGAGCTATGGTGAAATCCTTTTGAGTAGGGTCTAAGTGGTGGAACTCCAAGGCGCTGGGGTGCCTGGAGTACCCACACTTAGAGCACTCTCCCCCCTTATAGTCAACACACTGTACTTTGAATGCCCTCAGGCGTTCCACCACCTGTTTGGTGGTGCATGGCTTACAATAAACAGACTTACCTTCTTTCCCTCTTCTCTTGTAGAATTCTGAGCGGGACTTCTTGGTTTTGCACCTCGGACACACCCTGAATTCAGAAACTCTTGGAGAAGGTGAGTTCTCAGTCTTCAGGTTGTACTTTTTCATCCAGTGCTTGATGGTGGATGGGGAACAACCAAATTTGGTTGCCATACCCCTTATGGTCTCTCCCTTCTCTATCTCGGACTCCAAATTCTCTCTTTGCATTTTCTACCTCGTGGGGCTATGGTGAAATGGATATCACATGGGCCTTCTAAGCCCTCGTTCCAGGTTCGAATCCTGGTAGCCCTGCCACTTTATAGTAGCCCAACCGAACTATTGCAAAAAACATAGTCTGGTTGGGCTATTAGCCATCTCCTCGTAGCTCAGTTGGATAGAGCACAAGATTCCTAATCTTGGGGCCGCAGGTTCGAATCCTGCCGAGGAGGCCATTTTGAGAGGGTAAAATAAAACCGTCGACCATCTGGTCGGCGTTAACACACACACACAAGGAGTCTCTTACCGGAAGCAGGCCAGGGCACCCCCCATGGGCCGCTGGCGCAGTTGGTAGCGCACCGGACTTTTAATCCGAGGGTCGTGGGTTCGAGTCCCACGCGGCCCACCATCTTCCCGTGCGGCTTAGCCGCCAAGGAGCAACCATGAAAAAGAAGAAGAAGTTCAACGCCGCGAAGGCGGCAAACGCCGCCACGCGAAAGGCCCACTTCGCTGCTGGGGGCACGGTCGCCATGTGGCGAGGTCGTGCTGCAACCTTCACCGACCGCAAGAAGAAGGCAAACCGTCGCGCCTGTCGCGGCAACCTTTCCCCCTCCCACGGAGGATAGAGGCATGCTCACTGCAAAGAAGCTCGTCGACACCCACCGCGTTGGTGGTGGGTACGCTCGCCGTTCCGGGAAGCGTGGTCGGTGCAAGAACCCCGAAGTCCTCCGTCTCCGCCGCGAGTGGCTTGTGCTGGAGGAGGTTGTCGGAGAGGATGGGGTCACCTATCTCGACCTCACCGACCGCTACGATTCCCCCCGCGTGAAGTCGACCCGCCCGAACCGGAGCTGGGAGCGCAAGGACTTCGGCGAAAACCTGAACCCCTTGTGGCGGTTTCTGCAGAAGTCTGTGGGGCGCAACTGGGATTCCGTCTACAGCGAACTCTGTTCCCGCATGGACCCGCGAGGTGCCGTTAGCGGACACATCTTCCAGCACCTGTTCGACTTTGTGGTCACGTCTGAGAACGTGACCCTTGTCGATGGGAAGCCCCACCACAAGGACTGGAAGGGCCTTCGTCCCATCACCTACAAGGGAAAGGTGGGTGAATTCTGGAACTTCTGGGTTGACCCGCGAGACGGGAAGCTCAAAGTTGGTGTCAAACCTGAACTCAGCAAGTGGGAGAAGGAAAGAAAGGACCGAGCTGAGCACTTCGCGAACAGCGTCCGCGATCTCGGAAATCGCGAGTGGCTGTGTCGGGATTCTGCTTCGGGACTTTGGTACCGGGTTCGCTATGAACCCCAGGTATGGCACCATTACACCAAGGAATCCTTGCGCTGGGGGCGGAACCCCGATGGCTCTTTTGCCCGTTGTGAGCCCTATCTCCAGGAGTGCAAGGAAGCCCTGGTCAAAGAGGCACCCCACCCCGATACATTGGTTCTGCCGAAGGTCGGAAAAGATCTGGTCTTGGTCTCGTGTCGGAGCGCCAGCAAGAAGGAAATCAAGACCCACGTCTGATATGGGGATACGTCCCTGTGCCCCTTCTGGTATAGTGAGGAATCAAAGCTGATTACAGAGATTATCAGGTGCTTGAAGCAGAAGTCGCGGCAGTCATCAGAGAACTTGGGTGGAACATCGTACGTGGTCCGTATTACAACGGAAAGTACGCACACAAAGGCATCCACCTTTGGTCCATCAAGTCGGTTCTCAGCAAGAAGGAAATGGAAGACAGGGGCATCAAACTGGACAAGAACTCCAAACCCGGAGACACCAGAACCGTGCGGTTCATGGCAGTGGTCAAGGATGGAGAGATGAAGCCCCTGCGCCACATCACCTCTTCCGAAAGGAAGAAACTCGGTTCGCTCAAAGGCAATAGGAACCGGGTAAAGTCCAACACTCAGAATACGGGGAGTTAGCTCAGTTGGTCAGAGCATCCGGCTCATAACCGGACGGTCCTCGGTTCAAGCCCGAGACTCCCTACCATACACAGAAACCCCCCGTCGGCGAAAACTGGCGGGGGGTTTTCTGTGTATGGGGCACCCACCGATTTTGGAGACCAGAGTTTGTCGGATAGCCTATGGTTTGTATGCACGCATTACGGAGTCTCGTATGAAGAAGTACCACCTCAGAGTCAAGAATATCGTTCCACACGAGGTAGCAGTGGCTGTGTCTGGGGGCGCGGACAGCATGGCGGCTCTGGATTTCCTCAGGCGTCCGGGCAGGGATATTCTGGCCCTCCACATGAACCACGGGACTCCATTTGCTGATGAAGCCCAATCCTTGGTGGAGAAATATTGTTCCCAGCACAGCATCCCCCTGGTTGTAGGTCGTCTGGACAAGGAAATGGCCCCCGGTCGCTCCAAAGAAGACTTCTGGCGTGAGAACCGCTATGAATTCTTCGAAGCCAACCGGGGGGAAAGGAAGGTGGTCACGTGCCATCACCTGGGTGACGCCGTGGAGAATTGGTTGTTCACCTGCATGCACGGAAACCCGGCACTGATCCCAGAGGTCAGGGGGCACTATATCCGGCCATTCCTACACACCGAGAAGATGGGCTTTGTCCAGTGGTGTGAGAGGAAGGGGGTCCCCTTCATCGAGGACCCCAGCAACACCGATATTTCCTACATGAGGAACTACATCCGGCACGAAATGATGCCGAAGGTCCTAAAAGTGAACCCCGGCATCAAGAAGACCGTCCGCAAGTTGATGGACAAACGGGGGGCCTATGCACACGGGTCGTCGTCTGCCGGGTCCTCTGGCGGATAAGGAATGAGGGGGATGTTGGGGTCCCTTATCGCATTGGTGGATTTGACCATCGGCTTGCCTTCAAGTCTGTACCTATCAGCCGCTGAATAGCCCTTACCGTAGTCCGTGGGGCTGATTATGCCGTCAAGTGCGTAACCGTGCTCGCACCCAGCTCCCTCGCCGTATACGGCGGAGGTCACCACCACCATCTGCACTTCGTCGCCGTAGGACCGGATGGCAGTCCCAGCAAACGCTTCCTCGTAGGAATTGTGGACCAGGTATGCTCTCCCTGTCAGGATGGCTCCCTTCACCACGGGCTCGTCACCCTCAGAGAGGCCCCCGGCAGAGTAGTCCACCGGACCACCAGCTGCCTCCGAAGAAAGGACGTACACCGACCCCCCACCCCGGTACAGTCGGAACCTCCGGGTGCCATCCGGGGCCGAAACGGCGTTGTAAGCCGTGTACTGAAGAATGGCCCCGTCTGCCATCCCCATTTCCCCTCCCGCACCGTGAAGTCTCTCCGAGGGGATCTGGGAATCACCGAAGAAGGTGGAAACCTCCGTGGTGGACTGAGCACCTCCCCCAGACTTGATAGAGTAGGCCACCCCCTGGCGAAGCGGGTCCTCACCAAGGAAGTCTGAGTCCTGCACCAGAATCCCAAGCGGGAGTCTGTCGGTCATACCAGCCGCCCTCACAGGGGTGGGGGCGGAGGAAGACCGGGAGGCGTTTACGGGAACGTTGTGCCCACCGGACAGCGGGAGTCGGGTCAGAAGGGCGGAATAGGACGAAAGCCCAGACTGCAGTCTGTAGACATCCGTGTCGCTTATGGTGACGAACGTGTCTTCACCAGCAGACCCAGGTACAACAGCCTGTATGACCAGGGTGGTACCATAGGGGTGGGACCTGACCTTGTAGGTGTTTCTGAGACTGAGACCAACGGAGGTACCGAGGTTGTTGAGGGCCTGACTGAGGTTTTCAACCGACTCAACGGCGCTGGCACCAGCTGTCCAGTCCACCCCTTCGGTTATGGCTATCCCGGTTCCTCCCCCTCTCTCGAAAACGAGGGTGGTGCCGGATATACTGGGGTTGTCGAGGATGGTGATCGCCAATTCGGCATAATGACCGTCTTCGGGCTGTCCAGCGCTCAGGGATCTGACGTGAGGCTGATACTGGTTGTCGGTGGAGGAACTTGGTATCCGCCCTCCGGTGCTCTCCAGATATCCGGAGTCGGTTACAGTTCCGGGGAACACCTTCCCGCCGATCTTTCCGGTTCCCAGGGTGGTCCAGAAGTCCACGGTGGAGAGAATCCTCAGACCGCGAGCGTTGGGGATCTCCGGAACCTGGTCGTTGTCGTTGTCGTACTGCTGGAGGGGGGCCTTGAGAGCGAAGGCATCCAGAACTGGTATCTGGCCGTGCCTGCTCCGGTAGTCTGCGGTCTGCAGGGTCACTGCACTCCGGGTCATGAAGGGGTCGCCCTGGTACACCGTGCGCTGATAGGCTGAGTATCCAAGCACCCCACCCGGCATAGCGGTGGGGATGATCATTCTTATGTCGTTGACGAGCTGGTCGCTCGTGTAGACCCCTCTGTCAAGAACATAATTGTTCTTGTTTATGAACCCCTGGGCGAAGCCAAATACCGCCACTTCCACCACGTATTCGAGGTCCTCGAACTTCTGCCCGGAAGTGTAGGCGGGGTGGAGGGAAATGTCCACAGCCTCTTCCGGAATCACGTAGGTGTGGGCGTCAGAACCTGCAGCCATGACGTCTGCAGCCCCATCCTTCACTATGAAGAGAGTCTGCTTGTCGGCGTTGGTCCTGAGAAGGTTGGTGCCCTTGGCCACTCCCGTGTCGGGAGTGTATCCAAGACCGTTGAGCCAAGCAGAACCGTTGACGTCGTAGTCGCTCTTCTCGTAGACCCCGTACACTCTGGCCACGCCGAGATAAGGAGGCAGCTGAATACCCCTCATGGGCTTGTTGATGTCGGTGGACCTGGCGTTGACGTCCGTGTAGATCCTGCCCTGGTACCTGTTGTTGGGAGAGTCCCAGTACCCGTAGTCGAACCCGGTCGAGGCACCAGTCACTATCTTGAGGGGAAGCCCAGCAGAAGTCCCTCCCACTATGCCCTTGGTCGCGTCACCGGGAGTTGGGGTGTCGCTGAACAGGTGGTTTATACCGAAGTACGGTCCGTCCGTTCCGGCGTTTTCCCGCACCGGGATGTCCTGACGACCGAACCGGGGCATGTACTCCAGAGGAACGTCGTACACGTCCGTGTCGGTGAACAGGCCAGCGCCGTCTATGGGGGTGATCCCATCCAGATAGTTGGAGGGGATCTGGGCCCCTGCGGTCCGACGGAGGGGAAGGCTCATGGAGACCTGACGGAAAGGTCTGAAAACTACGGTCTTGGAACCCCCGTCCAAGAACAGCTCCGACTCCCTGGAAGTTTCGAAGTTGTAGCGGTTTTCCCCGTAGTGAGGTGCTGCAGGTGCGCTGAGTCCCAAGCTCTGGAGTCTGTTCCAAGCCATGAGGGGCTGGGAATCATAGTAGTACTCGTCTTCCGGCGCTCCGGTTCTGCCCCGTATGTCGGCAGGGCTGGGGTCCTTGTTCTCCGGGGACTCTCTGAGGACGTTGGTCCCGACAGGGTTGAAGACAGCGAACCTCAACAGGTCGTCGGGGACACGGGCCATAGCCCCACGGCTCGGACCGTAGAGGATGCTGGTGTCCAGCACCATTTCTCCGGAGATGGTGGGACCGCCAGTTATGCCGTTCCAGGGATTTGTGGCCCCTCCCCTCACTCCCTGTATGTCGGTTATCACCACGACCACAGCAGCGCTGGAAGAACCTATGTTGTCTTCGGTGTTGGTGTAGAGGGACCGGACTTCTGCGTTTACGGTTTCCCCAAGGGAAATGGAGGAGCCCACACCCACGGGCTCGACCCTGAGCCTGTCTGCAGCCGTGGCAGCGTTGGAGGTGTAATTGGTGATTCCGGCACCTATGACCCTGAAAAGTCCAGAATCCGTGGTCCCACCAGTCAGGAAGAGGTACAGCTCGCTGGTCCTTCCGGTGATGTCCCTACCACCGTTGGTGAGCATATCGTACAGGTTCTTCTTCCCGTGGAGGAGGGTCTTGGAAATACCATCCAAAGAAGAAGTCCGAGGAGAGGAGGGGTCCGCCACCCAGGCTCCGACTGCGTCAAAGTCCTGTCCGGTGAACTCGACCTCTATCAGAGGCCCAGCCACGTGGGTCACTGCCACTGCACTCTCAGTGAGTTCGGAGTTCACCACCCCACCGAGGACTGCGTACGGGGCTATAAACCCTTGGTCCGGGAGTGGGAACATCGGACCGGGGTGGGAATTGGGGGTTTCGCCCAGTCCAGCTGGCTGGCTCCAGGTCTGAGGTCCGGTGGAGGAGTCACCTATGAACCTCATGAGGAACGGGGTCTGGTTGCCCAGACTGGAGGACTCTGGGGTAGCCACTGGCATCTGGTCGCGAGACAACCAGTATTCCCGTGGACCCACAAACCTCATGAAGGCGTCCGAGGAGGCGGAGGTCTTTCTGGCCCCGTCCTGTCCGCTGGAACCGCCGATGAAAAGGCGAATGACTGTGCCGTTCTCCCAAGTGGAGTTCCCGCTCGGTATGAACCCACTCACGGCAAAGTCAGCTGCAACTTCCCAATCGGTGGAGGCGTTGACTGAACCGGAGTCAGGAACCAGAGCAAGGGAGACGTGGTTCTGGACACACGCGGAGTCGGAAAACACCGTCCGGATTCCGTCGAAACCGTCGAGCTGCTCGGTCTGGGGAGGAAGGGAACCAGCTCCTCTGCCGAGGAGGGAATCGACCTCTATGATCCGGGTCCCCTGAGTGTCGGTCCCGGACCCCTGCTTGTAGGAGGAACGCAGGTTTCCGCTCAGGAGCTTTCCGAGGTTGTGCTTCAACACGGACTCGTAAGACCACTCACCGAATATGACCGACCTGCGGAGGTCCAGGATGTCGCTGCTGTCTATCTGGTCCGAGAACTTCCCGTCGGGGCGGAAGGTGTAGAACCCGAAGGAAGACCCAGCTTCGTGCAGAGTGGCCTGGGTCCCAAATCTGCCCCTGGAGTCCACGGTTATGGTCCCGGCAGCAGCGTCAACCGCACTCACAGTCAGAATCTCGTCACCTATCACGAGGACGGTGGAGGACCACAGTATGTTGACGTTGTCCAGACCCGAGCCAGCCAGACCAGACACCGAAACCAGTCCCGTGAAGTCTTCATCCAAGTCCCCAACCAAAGTCACCGGGGTGAAGGTTCTGGCAGACTGGACGGGGTCGGTTATGGCACCGGATGTGGGGTTGCGGTCAAAGGACCCGTTCTGGTTGGCGTTCCCGGTGTCTATGGCCTTGAAGAGGTTGTAGTTGCGCCTGAAGACGGCACAGATCGGGATAGCGTACGTGTAGCCGTCCACAGAACCGAGGTCGGACCTACTGGTCTCGTCCCCGTTGCCTGACCTCCACAGCCCCTTGTCCCCAAGCTCCACCCCCATGTTGGAGAAGGTGTAGCCAGCGACGGGGGAAACCTGAGACCCCTGCGCTATGACGTTGGGGTCGTCCAGACCATCGGGGTACTGGGCGAGGTCTATGGAGTCCCCAAGACCAGTGCCACTACCAACCACCCGAATGCGGTACTGGAGCTGAACCCTCTCCGTCGTCTCAAAGCCTATGGTTGGGTCCTGAATATCGTCAGTTACGTTGGTCCCGCCATACTTAACGTTTCCATACTTATAGAGAGTGGAAGCGGCGGGCTTGTTGACGGTGCTCGGGTTGGGAGCTACCTGAGCCTGCCAAACCTCAAGGAAAACGAAGTCTATGCGTGCATCGGTGGCGGGAGGAGGGAACAGGTTAATGCGGTTACTGGGGTCGCCCTCTGCGACCGAAGAACCAGAAACAGGAACTATCCACCCGTTTACGTTGGCCCACAGGAACGGAGCCTCGTTGGATTCCGTGGAAGGACGCCCGAACTGAAACCAGTTGCTCCAATTCGGGTTGGTGACGAAGGAGGACTCGGCTGCACACGGGTTCATGACGAACCCGGAGTGCATTTCGGACTGTACAGCTTCCCTCAGCTGCTCGTTGCTTATTTGAGCTACGAGGTTGAGTTCAGAGTCCAGGGGAGGTTTGGAAGCCTGCCACACAGTCTGCAGGAATTGGCGACTTTTGGCCGAAAGTGTCCGGCTAACGCCGTTTCCGAAGTCCTGGGCCATGGTTTCTATCTCCGAGATACAGTCTTATCTGTATTCTACCCCGGTGAACTGATAGGCAGTCTAACGGCTCAGCCCATTTCTATCCGCACCGTGCTGGGACCAGCTGCATCGTATCCGGTGTTTATCGGCTCAGTGAAATCCAGAAACTCGTCGCCTTCCTCAAGAGAGCCCGATTTGAGTTTTCTCTAACGGAAAAAAGAGGTGAAGATGTATTGCGGCTCCTATTACGGTGCGACGAATAAGGACCTAACGAAGAAGCCCCCCAACCGAAGTTTACGAATTGGGGGGCTTCCACCTGCTTGCGCTGCTGAGGTTACAGGCTGGAACGCAGGTTGAACGTCACGACGATGTAGAGCAGCGGGAAGACGGGCTGGTAGTAAGCCTCGACTTCAGCGACGGTCGGGTCGTCAGGAGACGTTATCGCGGACACCCCGGTGAAGGCGTTGATGATCTGCGCCTTGACCAGATTCTTGAGGGTCGCGGAGAGCTGTCCCTCAATCTGAGTGGTGACCCCGTCAAGGAACTTCTGACCGACGAACCTGTCAAGAGTGACGCGAGCCTGCTGCTGGACCTCGTCCGCGATGGTGATCACGGTAGGGGTCTTGGTCAGGACGTTGGTCATATCGGTGGTGAGACCGTGACGGCACTCGATGATCCGCTGCCGCTGAGCGAAGACCGAGAGGCCCTTCACAGCGACCTGGTTCTGCTGTACCGGGTCGAGGGTACGGGCGAGGTCGTCAAACCCTACCAGACGCCCACGGGTCCAGGGAGTAGCCACGTCGATGGTGGGGGCAGCGCGGTTTCCTGCCCAAGCTGCCGCAACGTAGGTCCCGTCCACCAGGTACGTGTCAGTGTTGCCGTCAGCCCTGGAAATGCTGAGAGTAGCTATATCCGGGTAGAGGAGGCGGAAGCGGCTACGAGCGATTGCCTGTGCCATGTCTCCAGCTTCGCGGGGTTGGGTTCCGGCAGAGAGACCGCAGATTGCGGTGCGCTCTGCGCGGTACCGGATGCTGGACTGGATGTCGCAGTGCTTGGCGAGGTACTGGTAGAGGGTCAGGCTGTCACCCCGGAGAGGGATGATGTAGGACGGGAAGGACCCCCCAGGCAGAGCACCCTCAACGTCGTCGATAGCGGCGATGTAGGCGTCCACGCTGGCGTCGTCGCTGACACCGTCCGCATCCGTGTCGGTGTCCTTCCTGACCTGCTTCACCGCGACTATCACAGCTCCATTCAGGATGGAGAGGTAGGAGGCGAGGGAAACCGGGTACTCCGTGCTCTTGGGACCGTAAGAAGCCTCCACGGTGCTGAGCTTGGTGAACAGCTGGGTGGAGAAGCCCTGCTTCTGGTACTCGTAGCTGACGTAGTACACGTCACCCACCGAGGGCTGGTTGCCACCCTTTTCGTAGGTCTGCACGATTGCCATGTCGCCCGCCGTGACGCCGCTCGTGTTTGCGACGTAGAGTTCAACACCTGGCAACGTGTTCACAGGCAGATTGCTGTCCGTGGTGACGTTGTTGCGAACCGAGAACGTGATGGTGGAGGTTCCCCCTGTGGGGTAAGCTGCACCGCCCGCACGAGGCAGAATGGTGAAGGTCAGCCCCGTCACGGAGTCACGGTAGGTCTGACCGACGATTCCGTCCTGTCCAGTTCCGGTGTTGAGCACCGAAGTGTTGGCCGTACCAGATCCGGACACGGTGTCGGAAGAAGTGACGTAGAAGCCGTCGACTGCCGATTCTCCCACGTTTCCGTCACCAGCCGTGATGCCGAGACCAACTCCAGGTCGCAGCGCCGTGCTGGCTTCAAAAGCCACGCTGGAAGTGGTTCCCGCCCCAGCGGCACCCTGGCTCTGAACGTACAGGTACTTGGCGCTGGCCCCATCACTGACGGTCTTTGCCAGACCAGCAGCACTGAAAGCGGAAGCGGCCATCAGGCCACTCACCAGCGTCTCAACCGAAAGGTCGGAGCGGTAAGCAACGTCCCCGTCACCGAACCCGAGAGCCGAGTTGGCGCTACCGGTTCCTATCACGATGCTGGCCGCCGAAGCAGAAGACCCACCCCGGAACCGGATACCAGCGCCTTCCTGGATGGCGGTGGCGGCGAGCCCAGCAGCCGACATAGCGGAGTTGATCTGTGTGATAATCGGACCAGCAGCTGCACCGCTGGGATCGGTAAGAGGAACGTCAGCCGAGCCACCAGGGGGGATAGCCGTAGTTCCGTCCGACTGGAGGAACTCGACCGTGACCGGGGTTCCGTCGAAGGTGAACTTGAACACGTTGTTCTGGGGGGTGGTTCCACCAGCCGCGTAGAAAGTCACAACCGGGTTTCCTGCGACATCCTGACCACCGGCCAGACCGACCTCTCCGAAGAGGGTGGGCTCCATGACGGTTGCGCGGATTCCAGCCTCAGCTTCCTCGTTGGCCGTGAGTCCAGCCTGGTCGGCACCTGTGCCTCCCAGGACCTTCAGCTGGCACTGACCAAGGACGAATTCGCTATCGGTTGCCTGACCGGGGGTAATCCGGTTGGTGAGAAGAATTCGGTCGTAGCCAGCAAGAGCCGGGGGACCAGCGATCTCGAAGTGGGTAGCGATCTGATCGTTGTGGAGCTTAGCCTGTGCACCACCAGACCCCGCTATGTCAAACCCAGCGAGAACGCAGAAGTCCTCTTCCGCGTTACCACCAGCCGAGGCGTCCGAGACAAACTCCAGAACCGCACCGAGGTTGGCAGGGGTGTCGGACTGAGGGATAACCTTTATGGCAATCCGTCCATTGGAGTCCGCTTCCGCCAGGATGAGCGGGGAAAGGCCAGCGTCGGGAGGACCAGCGAGAGCCGCCCAGGCTGCGTCCACAGCAGCCTGCATCTTGGACTGAACTTCAACAGCCAGGGTGGAGGCGGTGTAGGGAGTAGCACCGGAGGGGGCTATTGTGGCTGCAGCTGCACCCGTACAATCAACGGTATCTGCTCCGACGATTCGGAAGTTTATGTCGTCAAAGGCTCCTGCCGCTATGCTAAGCGGAGCCAAGAAACGGGTCGACCCCTTCATGGCAGGGAGGGTGCCCTCGTTGTACAGGACGTACTGCTCGGCGGCTCCAGGAGTGTTGCCACCGAAGCCCGCATCGAGGGTCGCGACCTTCGTGGTCCCATTGTAGGCGAGAACCTCTGCCGTATCCCCGATAGCCGTCGTGCCGGTGGCGGTCACCAACCGGATCGTCCACCCGACGTAGTAATCGTCGATTCCAGAAGCGGTAGCGTCGAGAGTAATGCTGGTAGTGGAGCCCGCAGCCTGCAAGGCGAGTGCAACGCCACCGTTGTCCCAGTCACCAAACGCAGCACGGTTGATGGCGGAAACGTAAGAAGCTGCATCCACCCCAGCTGCCACTTCTGCCATGGCTTGGACGAGAATACCGTCGATCTCAAGGTCAACGGCGTTGTTCGTGGCGTCAATGTCGTAGGTGGTGTTGCCGCTGTCAGCATCGTAGGAGATTTCCCCACCCACCATGGTTGCACGGAATCCCGTACCGTTGCCAGTGGGGTCACCAAGGTCGGTTGCCGCAGTGGCACCGTTGTCGATGTTCACATCGAGCGAATCCGACTGCCCGTTGATGGGGAAGTAAGGGCCAGGTCCGGGGACCGTGTACTTCGCTATGGTGGCGTCCTGGGAAGCGAACGTCACGGTGACGTCCTCTTCAACCGCCCCAGTGAGAGAGGTAGCATCGAACGGAGCTTCGAAGCGACAGTCTGGGGTGCGTTCTGAACCCGAGGGGAATTCCACGGTGACAGAGGCCAGGGCTGCACCCTTGCTGCTGAACTGGGGAGTGGGAAGAACGCTTCCCGCTTCGTTCTTGAGGGTGAAGGTCCCCACGCCCGACGCGCCAGCGGTCACGCACTCTACGCTGTACTCCTGGTCGACCAGGGTGTTGTAGTAGAACGTGGCGTAGACGGTCGCACCAACGGGGACAGGCTCTGCCAGCGTGATGGTGCTGGTGGAGGACTCGACCTTGGTGACCTCAACGCGTCCCCGGTCGAGGGCGTCTTCGACCGAGTAGCCCCAGTAGGCCCACACGAGATCGGGTCGGTTGGTCGGAAGATCGACGCGACCGTTGGCGACCTCGCTGTACGTCTCCGAGGAGAGCGGCGTGTCGCGACCGTTGCCCGTGGTCGGCTGGAGCGGGAGGGTGAACTCCAGGCGTCCCTCAGAAGGGGGATTCACAGAAGTGTTCACCACAGCCGAGCACTCAGCGAGGTACTGACGTACGTCCACGAGGGTCGCGCTGACCTGGGTGTCGGTGAAGACCGTCCCGCCAGTGGTGTACTCGCCCGACTCGATGGTGACGGCGGTGCCCCAGAGGATCTTGTCGTCCTTGAGAACGAAGTCTGAACTTTCGACGTAGTCGTTACGGTCGGGGGTCACACCGCACAGAGTCACATCGGTGATACCCCGGTTGGCGAGGTAGTCGAACGTGTCCTGCCAGCTGTTGAAGTAGTAGCGAATGGTCACCACCACGCCGACTTCGGGGGCGATGGGGAGGGTCACCGCACCGGACTGTCCGTCAACAGCAGTGGGGATGACCTGAACGTTGTCAACTAGGACGGTTACGTCGCTGGGGCTCGTGGTGGTAACACCGCCGTTGGTCCCATCGACGATAGGACGCTGGAAGGTGTAGAACACCTTGTTGCGGTTGGTGGCATCCCCAGAAGAGAGGCCAAGGGTGGTGTTGGCAGAGCCGCTTCCAACCTCGATGTTCCTATCTGCGGTGAGGTAGATGACCGTGTCACCGAGGTTGTTGACAGCGGTGGAAGCCGAGAGGCTGGTGCCCGTGGCCGCGCTGTTGATGAAAGCAGCGACCTGGGCTGCAGTCCAACCACCGGAGGGAGAGGCAGAGATCGTGACGCTGACCGTGTTCGCGTCGTCAACCAGGAACGAGAGGGAGTCGTTCACGTCCGTGGTGATGTCGTATTTCTGGCTAACCTGCCCGTACAGCTCAGGAGCGTCCGGGGAGATCTGGTCGCTGACGGTGTCGGTGATCAGAGTGTCGGTGCGGTTGAAGAAGTAGGTCACGAGAACCTCGTCCGTGGCCTCAGGGGACACAGAGAGGGTCAGAACACCCTTGGCACCGTCGATTGCAAGGACGACGACGGGAGAGCCGTTCACGGTGACGTTCACCGAAGAGGAAGAGGTCGCGGTGGTCCCGGTTCCGTCGCCAGAAACGATGGGGAAGTGCTTGACCTGCAGGCGGTTGTAGCTCCCGTTGAAGTCGCCACGGGTGACCGCCCCAGCAGCGCTGATATCGACCACTGCTCGACCAGCCTCGTCTTCCTGCACGACCCTCTGGTCCACAGTGGAGGAAGAGCCCCGAACGATTTCGAGAGAGGACTGGGAGAGGATTTCCGAACCGGGCCCTATTATGAGGGGGATTCTGACGGACTCCGCCAGCCCCCGAACTGGATCTTCGGTGAAGGTCTGAGTGTAAACGCCGGGAGGTGCGTAGGTGGAGCCGGGAAATGCCATGGTGGTTGCCTCTTTTATTCTAACTCTGTGAGTCGATGCAAGCTCGGAATTTAAACTCAGCTGGGCTGGTACAATTCCACAGAGTCTATAAAAGAATCAACGAGACTAACCGAAAGCCACCTCCAGTGCCCGTTTCCCACCCTTTTCCCATATCTCGCCGGGGTCTTTTCCACCCCTGTACTGCACTATCCGGTTGTTGACCCCCGAAAACGACAGCTTCTCCCCGACCCCCCAGATTCTCTTCCCAGTTTCGGGGTGGACGTACCCGTAAGCCATGTTGCGCCCGGTCTGGTCCATATCGAAGCAGACGTGAACCATAGACTTCCTTCTCACAAACCGAGACAAGAAGTTGACCTGATTGCTGGTTATCTTGGCTCCTCCACAGGCCAGCACGACGTCCTTGTCCGGAACGAAGTGGTATAGGGACATATCGAAGATGCCCTCAACCAGCCATACGTCTGCGCCTTTGCTTATCTTCTTCAGAATTCCGGGGGTCATACCAGTGAACACTGGCTCCCACCTGGAATTGGGGAGGAAATACTTGGCTACTCCCTTGTCCCCGTCCCACCTGCGCCACTCGGCACCCGCGAGGACTCCCCGTGGGGTCCACAGAGGGATCGAAATATGGTCGTGGAGGTTCTGCCCGGTCGTTCCGTGCCTGTCGCGAAAAGTCTCGTCCTGCGAGTCTTCGTAGGAGTACGAGTCCCACACCCCCACACCCATGTCGACCATGAGCCTGTGGGGTAGACCCCTGCCGTTCACATGACAGAGGAAATCCTCAGACAGATCTTCCGACGCGGACAGCAGACAGGAGGTGAGCCACTCCCTCTGGTTCATTCTTCGGACTTCTTGGCGCGAGCTTGTTTGTTGTTCTCGACGTTGGCCTTGTTGACCACCCTGGCCATCTTCCTGCGTTCGTTGATTGTCTTCCTCTCGGATTCAGACATAACCCTGTACCCCTCTTGATCCCGCGTCTTGACCAGATGTTGGCTCGAAACACCGATACCAGCCTTTCGTTGTTCCCGAATCATCTTGTCCTTCTTGGACTGGTTCTCGTGGATCCTTTCCCACTTCTCGGCGGCATCCTTGCCGATGGCCTTGTCATAATTCCAGTCGTCGCTCGTCCCGGTGTTGGGAGGGAGGGGTCCGTTGCGCTGGCTGGCGGAGTGGTTGAACTTGAACGAAATCGCAGAAACCTGCCTGTGTCCAGTACCACCACAATCGCAGCTGTGCTCTTGGTCGTCCGAGGTCCTGGGATACAGGACTTCGAACTTGAGACCACAATCGTGGCACAGGAACTCGTATATAGGCATTTTGTCCTCCCCGGTCACACGTCCAGATCAATCTCTTGTCCGGCTTGCCTGACGGTGCTGCCCACCATTTCGGTGGTGGTATAAAGTCGTCTACAATCCCAAAGTACCCCTGCATAGAAGTCAGAGAACGGCTTGTGGTCTCTGGTCTTCAAGCATTGGAATTTCAGGAGGTTGGACTCTCTCAACTCGTCGTCCACCCAGCCAGCCGTCACGATGTCCGACGAACGTTCAGCTTCGTTGGCATAGGAGAGGTGAGTCAGGTTGTACCTGCCGCCGTTCTTTTCGGCGCTCTTGTAGCCCTCACGGCTGATCTGGAACAGCGCCACCACAGCGATGCCCATACCCCTGTTGAAGTTCATCGAGAGTCGCTTCAAATCGCGAAGCACCTCGTTCAACCGCTCCGTGGTGCTGCTGTATCTCGACCGGGACTGCATCAATCCCGCGTGGTCGATCACCCCCATCCGAATTCCGGGGTCCTTCTGATACAGGAGCTGCAGTCTGGACTTGAAGTCTTCCACAGTGTAGTCGGACTTGTCTGGGTCCGAAACCTCGATGTGGATGTGACCATAGTTGTTGTCGGGGTCGTTGAAGTCCTTGACCACGTGGTCGAACAGGAACCTCTTCTCGACTTCGTTGAGTTCCCCATCCCGCATCTTGTCGTATCTCAGGCTCTTTCCTATACCCAGTGACCTTCTGATCTTGTCGAACTTGGGGTGGCAGGAGTGCAGGGCGTAGAAGATACGCCTGACCTGAGGATAGGGCATTTCCAGTGAGGCCAGAGCCGAAGAGTGCTTGTAATACACCGCTTGGTTATAGCACCAGTTGAAGGCGAAGGTGGACTTCAAGCCACCCGTGAAAGCCGAGTGGGTCCACAGCTCTCCGCGCTTCGCACCTTTGATGGCTTCGTCTATCTGCTTGATCCCGCAGAACTGCCCGATGCCAGCGAGTGGGTCGTTTTCCACCCGTTCGTATTCGGAACGGAAGGACTCACCGTCGGTGGTGATATCCCCGGACAGCTTCACCCCGGTGGTGGTGACCAACACCTTGTGGGAGTTGTCCATGATGTAGCGAGCGGCCTGTTCAGGACCTTTGAGGATTCTCTCTTCTTTCCCCTCTTTGACCGCTATCCCGGTTTCCAGAATTCTGGCTGCATCCTTGATAAGGTCCGAGAAGATCCGGATCTTCCTGTCTTCCACACGGGAATTCAGGACTTGTATGAAGTCACCTTGGGCCTTCGGCCTCTCCACACACAGAGTCTCCATCCGGTCCACAACCGTGACCTGGGAGTTTCTGTTGAAGTAGCTCCTGATGGAGGAGCTGTCTGGCACGTGTTGGTGCTGGGACACGAAGTTCTGAACGTATCCCCAGATAGCCTCGTCCTCCGGAATGTCGAACACAATCCCGGAATCCTTGAGGGCCTGAAAGTTCCTGAGGAACAGAGTCTGGTCATCAGAGGGGTCGACCCTGAATGTGGACCTGAGCAGGGTTTTCATTCTCTGCCCCCTCGAAGGGTCTTACGAGACTTCTTGATAGGACTTCCCTTGATGCCAAACTTCTTCACCGCACCCGGCTTCTTCACCCCTCCAGGGTCTGCGAGATCCTTGACCCTGGAGAATTCCTCAGCCAGACGGAACCCGAGTTGGTCCGACCAGAACATGTGACCACTGTTGAGGGGGTGGTGTGGCTCCTCCCAAATCCAGGTGGGTCGGTTGATGGTGGGGTGGGTGCGGAGGTTGATGGCCTCTGCTAGCACCTCAGAGGCGGCTTGGTTCCGTGCCGTCTTCACACCCATCTTGATGATAAGAAGGTCGGGTGGGGTGACGAGGTCCGTGATGGTGACATACTTGGTGCTGACCATATAGGCGTCGGCATCCAGAATGTCCTTGCCCTTCAAAGCGATGCTTCCCAGCCAAGCAGTCACCAGCTCTGCGTCGGAGGTGATCTTGAAGTTCCAAGAAGGAGGCATTCTGACGGCAACGTGCCTCAGATGGGGCAGAAACTCCCGGCCAGCGGTGACGACCACGTTCTTGTCGACCACCTCCATCAGAGGGGAATTCTCCACCTTGGGGAAGTTCGACAGCCCCTTCATCCCTCTTTCCACGTTTTTGAGGATATCCTGCTTCAGCATGCAGGAACACCTTTTATAAGTGGGGGGATGCGGCGGGTCAGGAGGATTCTGGATCCTCCCTGTACCGTTGCACTTTTCGCACTCCATACTCGTCCCTCCGGTTTTACCGTTTACCGTTTCGAATAGACGAGTTTATCCCCAAGGAAGCTCCTCTATTATTGTGTGGCCTTTGCTCTCCAGATACTTCCTGGCATAAGCGACAGCCTCTTTCATGGACTTCTTAGGACCCACCTCTTTACCCCCCAAGAACACCATCCAGCCACCGGGTGCCTCATACACCTCAGCCAAGGGGTCTGGTTGTCCCCCCTTGGGGAAGGGCCAATCCAGGGTTCTCAAAAATATAAACCCCCCTCCCTCCCTTTCTATGGGAGGGGTGACCATGCTCTTACGGCGATTCACCACCTCCCTCTGGGCTATGGCGAAGTTTACCGGGTCATCCAGGAGGGTTTTTATGAGTTCATACCTGCCGAGCTTTGAGTTGCCCATATTACAGACCTTGAAAGGGTTCGGCCCACCTTACCCACCCCCGTACCTTTGCAGGGTGGATACGTCAGGGCAGGACACCTCAGGGTTTCAATCGAGAGCAGCGTTGAGCCAATTGTAGAACTTGACCCGATCCATGGACTTCTTGCCGTCGAATAGGGTGGAAAGTTCTGGAGGGATCTCCCCCAGAGAGATCGTCACGGGCACATAAGCCAACTCCACAGCGGACGGCGCACAGCAGGGTGGTGGTGATGGCGGTCATGGCGCAGCCTCCAGCGCAGCGACCAGGACCTCGGCGAGGCTACTGTGCCAGGTCTCCCGCTGGCGGGACGGTCGCTCGACCCAATAGACCGGCCCGCCTTCAACCTCGCCCATCGAGGGCAGCCAATGCGGGTCCATCCGAGCGAGGCGCACCAGACTGAGCAGGCAGCCCAGGGTCGCGCCGTCGTCCAGGTCGGGCAGGTCATCGGGGCCCGGTTGGAGTGTTGCAACGCTTCGGCATGGCCGCCCGCGCTTGTCCTCGACGATGACGACCAGGCCCCAATGCCGCTCGTCGGTCGGTCCCGACAGCCAGCGGTAAGCCGCGCGGCGATGCGGGGTGCGCACCTCGGAGCGCACCCCAGGCTCCCAGCGCCAGTGTCGGCAGGCCACCGCTCGCCGCGACAGGTTGAACGATGCGGGACTCATCGCTGGCACTCCTGCTCTAAAGGGCCGGAGTCATAGCCGCCGTCCCCGCAGGCATACGGGTTCTGCTTCACGGCTTCTTCTCCGTCTGCCACAGGGCATCCGTCACCGCAGACTGGACCACCTGGACAGCGTGGGTCCAAGCGTCCACGTCAACGCGGTTGAGACACCAGCAGTAGTCGCAGGTGAACCGGAACGTGGTCCAACGGATGGTGGTGATCTCAATCACAGTCCCCTCCCGGTGTGCGGTCCCAGCGGTCCCCCGTGATGGGCGAGACCTGGAGTGCGTCCCAATCCGCATCCGTCAGGGGTCGCGGCTCAGCCCATCCCCAGGTCCCCCGTGGGCCTCGGTGCTTCGCCTTGATGGCGTCCACCCTGCGAGCCACGGCGGCACCTCGCTTGGGGGTGTCGAAGCTGCGGGCTTGCGCGGCCTGCTTCGCTCGCTTGTCCCAGGTCATGGCGTCACCCTTGAGGATGGCGTCGTTGATCTCCTGCCGGGTCTTCCCGGCGAGGGCACCGATAAGGTGGAGTGCCCGCTCGGCGGGGGTGTAGTTCTTACGGGGCATGGGGGTTCTCCTTGTTCAAGGGATTACCGTCTGTAGTACCGGGAACGGAAGGGTCACTGACCCCCCGCTTCACCCCAACACCCGGACAGAGGGGTTCCGCTCGCGGGCTTCATCGGGGAGCCGCAGTGTGTAGGGCTCAAACGACCCGTCCCAATCGACGTGGATCTCAATGGTTCCGAGAGCCTGTGCAACCTTGACTGCGCCGTATTTGTGCAGGCTGAAACGCTCGTCGGCCAACGCAAGCCAGTGATCCCACCGTTCCCACACCTTCCCCTTGCCGCCGCCGTGCTCTGGCATCGGGTCGTCCATCCACGCGATTTCTGCGAAGATGACCCGCTCGGCCAGCGACCAGCCTCCCGAATCAGGCCACAGCCTCAAGCGTCCCGCGACCTCTGCCCCCAGAGGCTCCCCTTCCCAACGGCTCACTTCCATGCAGGCATCGTTCAATGCCGAGAACAACGCAGGACTGACCCAGACTTTTCGGCTCACTCCTCACCCCCCCAGTCGAAACCAAGCGGGGTTATCGGCACCACCTCCCGCTTGGGGAGCCTCAACTCGGAGATCACGCCGATAAAGAAGTCGTCGTCAACCTCCTTGATCTGGGACAACGACTGACAGTGGAACAGGCCCGTGTAGGTCGCCCCGCAGACCTCGCAGGTCTCCTCTTTCGGCTCCCGACGTGGAAGATCCAATAAGGACACCTCGGGGTTCTCCGTCAACCTCATGCCCCAGCATCGACCCCGATACACTGACCCCTCGGGCTGTGGGGCGAGACAGCCAGGACACGCGGTACAATCCTCCGCGATTGTATTGACGCCACACTTGAGGCAGTCCCACACGTCAGCCTCAAACCAGCCGGGGTCGTCCTTGGGGAAGAGGGTAGTGGCCTTCACTCCTCACC
>Ga0075463_10000127_pt1 | contig 22244 bp, 21 predicted proteins | sample DEB08_DNA_14_FD_77579 | JGI IMG/M metagenome (GOLD analysis project Ga0075463, IMG submission 77579) | Aqueous microbial communities from the Delaware River and Bay under freshwater to marine salinity gradient to study organic matter... | ecosystem: Environmental > Aquatic > Marine > Coastal ...
TAAATGCCCAGAATGCGAGCATGAATATTCACAAGCCTTTACATTGGACATGGTAAGTTTTTTCGATCCCGCCTCCTGACCTTGTCCTTTGATGAAATCAGCAAGTGGGTTGATGACATGGAGCGGGAGGCGAACCTAATACGTAAAGAAGGCTTAAAAATGAGCTGGTACATGCGCGGCGGGATGACCTACGAAGATGTCATGAATTTAAGTTTTGGAGAAAGAGAACTAGTTGGTGATCTTATCAAAGACAACTTAGAAACAACTAAAAAATCAAAGATGCCATTTTTCTAATGCTAGATATAGATATTGTTAAACAAGATATACACAATTGGATTGTAAACTTCCTAGAAGTTAGAAACCCTAACTTGGGTAATCGCAGTCCTTGTCCGTATGCCCGTGGCGCTAGAATAAAACAAAGTTATGATGTAAGAATTGGCACTGAGTTACTTGACGACTTGAATCAAATTGCTCAGCAAGGCTTGGGCAAGTTTGAAGTTATTATATGTGCTTACCCTAGCAACAAGTATAGCGCAGATGAATTTTATGAACTAGTTCAGCATGCAAATAAAAACATACTAGTCGAAAAAGATATACTTGTACTAGACGACCACCCTGACCACAAAGAAGAAGTTAATAGTGTATGCTTTAATCAAGGAAAGTACACACTTGCATTAGTGCAATGTTTAAGTGACTTAAATGAAAAGGCTAGATTTGTTGCAAAACAAGGGTTTTATGATGAATGGCCAGATGAATATTTAGAATCTTTGTTTACACACAGAGAAGACCCAAGGAGTTAATATGTTTAGTGTACACCAACACTGGGATCCGCTTAAAGTTTGTATACTAGGAAGAGCATATCCGCCAGAATTTTATTCTTGGATTAAAAATCCTAAAACACGTTCATTATTTGAACGGATGGCAATCGAAACTGAAGAAGATTTTCAAGCAATTCAAAGAAAACTTGAAGAATTTGGTGTAGAAGTATTGCGTCCTAACTTGCCCAAATACCAAGGTGTTATCAACGGAAGTTATGTAAGACCTCCAATGACTCCTCGAGACTACACTGTAATGATTGGTAGCGAATTTTACGAATCGTATTCATCAGATTTAAGTGCTTGGTATAACAAACTCAAGGACCCAAGTTGGCCTGATTGTTATACTGTTGAAGATTTATTAGCTTTGCCCAACAAAGCAATTGATGAATTAAAATTTCGTGGAATGGACAAATTTTTAAATCATTATAACTCAGTTAATTGTTACAACGATATTTTTGAACGTATAAAACAAGAAGGCAACACAATTAACAACAAAGCACATCCGTTGTTGTCGGGTGCAATGGTTAGTCGCATTGGTAAAGACTTATACTTTGGAACATTTGACACTGAAGATCAAAGTATAAAACCGCATTTTGAAAAAATGTTTCCCGACCACAGAATACATGTAGTTGACACCCAAGCACACAGCGATGGATCTTATTGTCCGGTTGCACCTGGGTTGATTATTAGTTTAGAAGATGTTGCAAATTACAAAGAATCATTTCCCAACTGGGAAGTTGTATATTTGCCAGATCAGTCATGGGAGGCAGTTAAACCATTTCTGGATCTCAAAGCTAGAAACTTCGGTAAATGGTGGATACCTGGACACGAATACGATGATGATGTGCTAGAAACTGTTGAAACATGGCTCGACGATTGGGTTGGATATGTTGAAGAAACTGTTTTTGACGTTAACATGCTTGTTATTGATCCAAAAAATGTTTTAGTGTTTAACTACAATAAAAAAGTCTTTGATGCACTTGAGCGCCATGGCATAACGCCGCACATTGTTACATTTAGACACCGATTCTTTTGGGACGGTGGAATTCATTGTATTACAACTGATTTGCACAGAGAAGGCTCAATGAATGACTACTTCCCCGAACGTAGCTAACAACAACATATGGGATAGACTCAAATCTTGCGTGTTAGGAAGTGCTTGGGGTCCGGAGTTTTATGATTGGATTCCAAGTGTAACTGCAAGAACAGCGTTTGAAAAAATTGCTGTTGAAACTAACGAAGATCTTAATAACTTAAAAACTTGTTTAGAAAAGTTAGGCGTTCAAGTGTTACGGCCAACACTTCCTCGTAGTTTGAATCGCACACTTATGCCGCCCATCTCTCCAAGAGATCATATGTGTATGTTAGGAAATACACTGTACGACATATACAATTTTAGCGAGTTGTATTACAAAGACATTTTTAAGTTTGTTGAACGTCAGGGGTGTAATGTAGTAAAAAGCAACAACACCACACTGTGTGGATCAATGTTGTATCAATTTGCAGATCAAATTGTTTTTTCGACTTGGGACAAAACGCAAAAAAATACAACTGGAGATTTGTTGGCCAGAAAAACCGGAAAGCCTGCAAACTGGTATTATTTGCCAGGACACATTGATGGATGGTTTTGTCCAGTAACACCAGGATTAATTGTATCATCATCAGAAGAACACAGGCCAGAATTGTTAGATCTGTTTTACAAAACGTATTTTCCAGATTATGAAGTAGTGTATCTTGGCCCTACATTTGAAAATACATACAGTGCAAGTCAATGGAGCAATCAAAAATGGTATGTTCCTGGCGAAGAAACAAATTTAGATTTTATTAATTCAGTTAATACTTATTTTGTTGACTGGGTAGGTAATATGTCAGAAACAGTTTTTGAAGCAAACATGATTGTTGTTGATAAAAATAATGTTATTGTTAGTCAATACAACCAAGAATTGTTTAAGAAATTTGAACAATACAACGTTACACCACATGTGTGTGAACTCAGACACAAAATGTTTTGGGATTCAGGTGTAAACTGTGCAATAGCAGATTTAGAAAGGGGATAGACTATGGACGTATACACAATTTACGCAGATCACAGCGAAGAAACAAATGCCCATGAATTTGTAAGACTCATGAGGAAATTTTTAGACAAAATGGTTGAACTAAATCGTATGGAAACATATCGTATTACACGCATGAAGTTGGGATTTAGAAGTATGGATCTTCCTGAATTTCGTATAGACATGGAATTCAACAACATGCAACAACTAGATGATGCTATGACTAGTGTTATTCGAAATGAACAAATGATTGAAAACGAACACATTGGATTTAATCATCTAGTAGATGTTGAAACTATACAACATTTTTTATATAGAGATTTTCCAGATAACCTTTAAGAACTACTTCGTAGTTCTGTGTTTCGCTTACGCTCACACATTAATATTAGAAATAGATTTTTTTAATTTAAAGCCACAATCAATGATTTTAAAGCGAAGCGATATTACGTATTATCCAGATAAAGTGGTCACACTTAGCCCGTTGCCGGGCTAAGAAGTCTGTCGCATTATCCGAGTAGCGCAGTCACACAACGTTAGATCTATAATGTATTATATATAGTACATAAGGGTTTCAAATGTACTGTATATAATACACAGCGCAGGCGGTTAGCCGGTACCTGCTCGATCCGTCTTATTCCAACGGCACATTGCATTAGTATACGTTGTCATCTAATGCAATGCTGTAGGCGTTTGTAAAACCCTACATCTTTTTGGCCTATATTAACTCTATTCAAACAGCAAAACCGCAGGCATTTTGCGATCGGCGTCCTGTTAAGGATAGTTGCTGAGTGCTTGTTGCCGCAACAAGACTTCCGCACCCTCTCACAGCAGAAGGGACTTGGGCACACGAAATTGACCTGTGCGAGTCGTTAAACAGCTAATTGGTGTTGATTTGGTTCTAGTAAATTATGGAGTTGTTTTGTGTTGAGAAATTTTTCTAGTTGCCAGGTTTTTAAGTTTAAATTGTGTTTGTATATAAGTGTGTGTTGTATTGCGGCTTCTTGTATGATATCTAGATTAAATCTAGATAAATCCATGTCCCAACCTTTAACAATTGCTTCAACAATAGTATCAAAATACCAAACAAATCGCATACGCTCTTTGTGTATATTTTGCCATTTGCGATAAACTGAAATCCAGTTATCCCATCGTGACTCGTCGATAGTTAAATCAAGATGATCAAATAAATCTCTAACAGTGTTATCAAAACAATTGAATAAGTCAAAAGCCTCTAGAAAAAAATGCCCGTTAATGCTCTGAAACTTTGGTTCTATACGTGTAACATAATGAGGTTTAAGATTTAAAGCTAGAAATTCTCTATGATCCCATACATCATTAAGTTGTAATTTTTGCCAAACTGCGTTGCTTTCGTTAAAGTAAGTGTCAATGAATTTTTTGTGATGTTCTATTGTTGCCTCTTCAGTATCAATTGCTCGTATAGCATACATGCAACTGTATAATGAATGTTTTTGTTGATTTGAAAGTATTACAATTTTAGTGTTGTCCAGTAACTGGACATGTTTTATTGCCTGTTCAGTGCCTTTGCTAACTTCAGGTGTTTCGCCACGGAAGTTATGAAAATATATAGTATTAAAAGTGCCTGGTTCTGTGTTTTCTATATCCAAAATAATTTTGTAAAATTCTTCAAGTGTTTCGGGTTGATTAGCATCAAACCCATGAGCATTGTCTTTGACAATTGGGTTGTCTACTAAAGTTTCGTAACGCTGAGAATAACAACTGTAATAGTTATCTTTTCCAGACAAATACAATATTGACCAGTTTAAGAAGTGACCTCCTTTGCCAGGATCAGTTATAAAAGCAACCAATGACATGCTATTTGTCCCTCAACCCTTCTCTAAGAATTTTTGAACCGCCTACCCTGACATTTATTATACCGTTGTAATATTCGTCTGTCAAGAGTACACGTCTATCAAATTGTTCTTTTGCTTCAAGATAGCTAGCAATACCCCTGCTAGCACAAAAATATAATATTTCTCTAGTAAAATTTTCCTCGCCAATCTCTGCAACATCTGCTTTAAGATTGTCACTGCTGCCCCAGTACTCACGCCAATCGCTTTCTTTAGTACCTTTGCGTTTGCGCTTTTTACCTTTTAAAGGAGGCTTACTAGTTTTAAATTTGGCAAGTTTTTTACCAACATATTTCATGTTGTTTTGATTGTTGGTAATAAGATACACAAATGCTTCGCACCCTTCGGGCAATTCTTCAACAATTTTATTATTATAAAGCCAAGGGCTAGGCATGTGCTACCACTCTAACGTATGATTTTCATCTAGCAGCTTCTCTTTTGTGCATTTTGATTTGCACTCAAAACTGCTAAACTCTAAGAACTTAGTAGACCAAAATGTATCTGCTAAGATATCCTCAATTGTTTGTTTGTAAAGATTAAACTGTGTTTTTGCCAAGTTGTGCCATTCACTGTTGTGTGAGTATCTATTGGCAGTCCAGCAACAAGGATAAAACTCTCCTTGACTATTTAAGAAAACACCTTTATTTCCAATTAAACAAATTCCTGAGTGTGTGTTATGTTTAGTTAAATTTTTAGCCCTAGTAGAAAAAATTGTTTTCAACTCTTTGCCCGGGCGCAGCCTATTGGTTATTGGGGTTAATACACGTTCAAATCTGTGTCCTTGGGCAACGTATTCACTGCTTGGTTCTAGATCGTCATTGGGATAAGCGTCAGGATAATGACTGTTAAACTTGGTGCTTTTAGTTAACTGAAACAAGTCAAATCCAAGATCAACACTTTGTCTAAACATTGTTGGAAACAGCTCTTGTTCGTTAAATTTAAAAGCAATTGTATCACGCACTAAAAATGTTGTATGGTTAACACTTCTAAATGCTTTTATGCCCTGTACAATACTTTCCCAATTACAGTTAATTCTGTATTTTTGATTGCTTTCCTGATCCCACCCGTCTAAACTAAAATGTAATTCATCATGTATATCTAATACTCTACCCAAATACTGCCACCAATCAGCAGGCTTGTAGCTTCCGTTGGTGACTATTACAATTTGTATTGATGGGTTAAGGGTTTTAAACCAAATACATATTTCAATTAAGTCTTTGCAATATATTGGATCACCGTCATTGCCGCAAAATGTAATTTTTTTAATTTTTCTAGCAATTGTTTCGCCAATTTGATTTTTAAAAAAATCTAATTTAAGTTGTTTGTTAAGCAAAGATTCGGGCAATTCTGCTCGTGGGCATCGTGGGCACTTTAACGTGCAGATACTTGATGGTTCTATATGCCAATGATCAATTGCTAACAACAAACTCTACCTGTACGTCAGACATTCGCAAAAACTCAAGACCACGTGTATCGCGGTATTTGTTTTTGTAATACACAGTAGTGATACCACTTTGATAGATTAGTTTTGCACAATCTATACAAGGTGCATGTGTAATAAAAATAGTTGCGCCTTCGCCACTTTCAGGGCTACGAGCTAGTTTAGCAATTGCGTTGGTTTCTGCATGCAGCACTTCTGGCTTGGATTTGTACAGTGACGCATCATAGGGTTTACCCTCATTTGAAAATGTTCCTGTGTATGTTTCACAATCATTATCCCAACCGCTAGGCATACCATTGTAACCAATAGAAATAATGCGATCATTTTTTACAACAATTGCTCCTACTTGTAATCTTTTTGCAGAACTAAGTTGTGCAAATCTTTGTGCAACGTCCATGTATGCATTAATAAATTTTTGTTTCATTTTTTCTCATTAGATATATCAAGTATTCGTGCTTTGTATATATAAATTTCCAACTATTGCTACGCAATGGGTGACTCATGGCGCTATCATGATAACACTCCATTTCAAAATACTTCTGAAGCCAAATAATACTTTTGTTAAAACTGCTACGTGTTGGTAGCCAAGCAAATTTTTCTGTTACTTTTTCTGATGCTTCTCCGTAATACACACTAGCTGGCTTCATAACAATACACACCTACAGCATTTCAACATCAGTATTGTAACTTGTAAATCCGTTTTCTTTAACTACTCTTAGAATATTTTCTACTCTCCCAGCAAGCTCATCTCTGTGACTTACGAGCCAAATACTTTTTTGTCTTTCTCGACTCATTTTCTTTAACAGTGCAAGACTGTTTTCAACACCCTGTGTATCCATGCCGCTGTCGACCAGTTCGTCAATAAACAGTACATTGATGCTACTGTACAAACTTTCCCAAACATCGCGGAATGCCCAACTCATACTCAGTATAAGTCTATTGCGTTCCCCGCGACTCAAGTTATCAAAGTCAAGTTCTCGCCCTAGCTCGCTAATTTCAACGCTTAAATCATTTTGGAACACAACACTATGCGGCAATCCAATGCGATCAAGATAGTGCGTTAATCGTTGATTTAGATAACTTAGATTTTGATCAATGATCTTTTTACGAATAAAACTGTCTTTGTTTGTTAACAATTTCAACAAAAAGTCTTGGTGTTCTTGCAAGTTGGTTAGTCTGTTTAGTTCTTCATAATCAACTTCTTGTAGAGCCTGTGTTTTCATATCATCAATTTGATCTTGATATGGGTCTTGTTCTTGTTGTTTTGTTTCAATTTGTATTTCAAGAGTATTCAGCGTAGTACGGTGTTGTATTGCATCCTCTTCGTTGTCGTAAAACATTTTAGGAGGTGTGCCAAGTTCACCTAGATCATCTATTTCATTTTTTAATTCTTCTAAGAATGAAACATGCTCTGCGTGTTGTGTTTTTGCATCTTCTAAATCTTTGTTCTTTTTTCTCAAAACCTCTTCGTGTTTGCTGTCATGAAAAGTTTGACCACAAGCATAACAAGTGTGATCTTCAAGTGCCTGTATATCTTCTTGTAATTTTTTTATTGACTTTTCTTCTCTGCTAACATCAAGTGTTGCACGACTTATCTGACTGTTTAAATCGTCAATTGTTTTGCGTTTTGAATCCCACGATTCGTGGTCTTTGTGTGCTTGTATTTCATTGTCAATATTAATATTTTGTAAATCTTGCAATGCTTTTAATAGTTCTTCGAGATCTTCTTTGTGTTTTGCACGCCATAATTTTTGTCTGCGTCCTAAATTTTCAATTTGTTCTTCAATTCGTTTGTTTGCTTCGTTAATTGCTTGAATACGAAACTCTTCTTGTTTAATATCGTCTTTTGTCTTTTTGTGCAATTCTTTAATACGATCCGCTTTTTCACTGAGCATGGTAATGCCCAATAATTGTTCAATAATAGCTCTTTGATCGTTTGCTTTTAAACTTAAAAATGGTAAAGTATATGTGTTCAAACCAACAATGTGTTGGAACATAGTATGGCTCATTCCAAGTATGTTTTCAATTGCACCTTGTGTTTCTCTGCTATCACCTTGTGCATCATCATCGGGGACTTTTTCTTGATTGTTTATGTAAAACTTTAACAAGTTTGGTTTGCGTCCACGCTCAATTTTGTAATCAACACCGTCAACTTGAAATTCAGCACTGACCAACATGTTTTTACCATTGGTCTTGTTAATTAGATTGTCTTTGCGTATGCTTGTTAATGCATTTCCATATAATGCAAAGCTCAACGCATTAATAATAGTAGTCTTTCCTGTACCATTTCGCGAACCATCACCACCGAGGTCCATGTTTTCGCCTAGCACTAGTGTTAAGTCATGCCGATCAAAGTCAATTGCTTGAGTAACGTTGCCTACACTCATGAAGTTTTTTACTGTCAATTTTTGCAGATTAATCATAGTTGTATTATAACTGATCTAAAACGGATTGTAAATCCCTTTTTGAAAATCTTTCCCAATAAATGTTAATGTTGTGTTCCAAAATTGGAACTGTTTCTTCAACAAGTGCCTTGACTTGTAATAACGGTAAGTTTGCTATTTTTTCAATTATATCTGCAATAGCACAGATTCGTTCTGATGTATTTTCAATATTATCATAACTTTCATCCCAAAAATCATGAAATGTTTTAAAACCAAAATCTTTAATACGCTGTAACGAACGTGGCGTACTAGCAAGTATAAATGGTCTTGAGTACATAATACTTTTCCAAGTTTTTTCAGTAAAATAAGGATAAGGATATTCCATAACACTTTCTACTACTAGCTGCACACCAGAACGTTGCATAAAATAACTTGAAGCATCGTTGTTGTTTGCATCTTTTGGAACAGTGTCGTCTGCTAGTATAAATCTTTCAAAATTTTCGTAACTGTCAACTAACGGGTGTTGTTTGGTTTGATACAAAAATGTATTGGCATGATTTATATTAGCAGTAATTAATGCATGATTTTTTTTGTAAAGATTGTTATTTCGAGAAAACGGAACAGTGGTTCTGTAAAGTATTCCTTTTTCTTGTATGTTGTCTGGTGTTAACACCGATGAACTTGATTCGTTTGGACCATATGGAATTATTTCTGAATCAAAATTATATGTTACAATGCCTTTATTAATTAAGTCTTTTTCGGCAAGCATGCAAAGCATATCAACACGATGAGGGCGCATACGCCCATTTAAACACATGTATGGACTTACAATTTCGTCAATGTTAATTTCAGGAACATTAGTAATACCAGGTCTGACCCTATCTACCCAGTGTTCTGTTTCAACTATATGAGGCATTGGTAAAGAAAATAAATCACAAAGTTCTTTGATTTCTCTTTCAGCTGGATAGTTAACAAGAAGTATTAAAAAATCACTAGGAATATCAAAGTGATGAAGTGTAGCAAACAAATTATATAATGACAATCCGGTGTCGTTTAGGTTTGAATAATAAGTTAATTCGTGGTTAATAACCATTATACGTTCGTTTGGTGCAAAAACTTTTCCTTGAAACTTTTGCCAGTAATTGTATAATGATTTTAAGTCAGAGTCGTACTCGCTGACCCAATACCAATCTAGTACTTTGTATTTGTTTTCGCAATAGTCTACAATATCGGGCCATGGTGTTGGATGCCACCATTGATCTTTGATGTCGTTTGTCATAGAGTTTGATATATCTGTAATAATAATTTTGAATCATAAAAATCAGATTCAATATTCAAAATTTGATCAGTAACAATTTGATCAACACTTTCGAATTTAATTTCGCCAGGCGATAAATCTTCGCCAACTTCTTGAGTTTTAATTGGAATCAAACTCATGTCTCTTAAATTATATTGATTAATAAATGTGTCTCTGATATACCCCGCTTCTTCGTAGCTAATATCAATGTCAAGATGAACTCTAACGTGTTGGTTTGCTTTAAGAAGTTTTTGATTTTCGTCAAGCAATTGACTCAGTTTATATACATTGTACAAAGGCTGATCGGGCCATGCATGGTATTCAATTTCTTTGCCCCATTCAAGTATACCGCATCCTCTGTTTTCGTCACCAGCATCTGCGTAGTTGTGCGGAAAAGCATTGCCCATATATGTAATGTTTCCACGAGTTTGACGCATATGGAAATGTCCACTAAAAACAGTTTCAACGCCGCCAAAGTGTTCTGCTTGTAATTCACCATGATCAGGCATTTCTACCATTGCATTCATTTTAAAATGCGGTAGTTCAAAATGCCCCATTACATATCGTGTGTTTAATTTTGAAATACGTTTATGGTCATCGCCAACTAGCCAAGGAGCAATAGTAACATCTCCTTCGGTATACCAATCGTTTACAATTTGAATATTAGGAATATGTTTTGCCCATTCAGCGCCGTGAATATCTCTTTTGTCTCGATAGTATAAATCGTGGTTACCAGGTATAAAGTACACAACATCAAAAGCATCAGACAGTCTTTCAAGACTTCGCAAACTGAAATTCAATGTTTGTAAGTTAATACTAGCACGATGGTGATGCCAGTCACCCAAAAAGAAACAAGTTTCGCAACCCTTTTCTTTTCCTAATTTAATTGCCCATTCAACAAAGTTCTCGCAATCACGATTGTGTTGCAGGCTGTTGGACTTCATTCCAAAATGAATGTCTGTAAATAGTAATGCACGTTTAAATAAATTGTTCATAGTATACAGTATAACACTCCTATATTGATCATGCAACTAAATCGAGTAATTGTTTAGTAGTAGTTGGGAATTGGTTTAAGTTGTTGCATTTAAGTTCAATGCCTTTTTCTCGTAACAAGTATTGTACAAATACTTCGTCAATAAAAGTTAACTCACAGTATGAATAATCATAAGACACATCTTCGCTTAAAATACTATCAACAATACATTCACATTCGTGTTGATGTGACAAATATTTTTGGTTAGCAATCATATTAGCGTGTATTTCAGATATGTCTTTGCTGGAACTTAGCCCGCACTCGTCTAATAACTTTGGCCATGTATAAGCACTAAAGTTGTACAAAATATCATTTACATTAAGTACAAAAACATTTGCAGGTATGTCATCATTAACTGTGGTTAACTTTTCCCATGCTGGCATCAAGTAATAACTAAAAAACTCACGCAGTATCCATTTTGGTATATCACTAATTGGTGTGTTTTTGGCAACAGGCCAATTTTTGTAAATTGTATCAATGTCAATTGAGTCATTGAATTGATGTTGTTCCCAATTATCCCAAATTTTACTGTAATAATTGTTTAATACTAAAAGTTTTGATTTAGGATCAACGTTTATTAGTATTGCTTGATCAACACTGTTGGCAACTTCTTTAATATTACAATTGATATCTTCGTCTGCGTGTGTTTTTGGATGAAATCGTACAAACTTATCTTGTTGATTGTACTTGCGCCATCCAGACATGTCCAGCAGGTGGCGACCAATATAAGCATGACTACTGCCTGTATTGGTAAACGGTAACTGTGATTGATTTATTTGTTCGCCTTGATCAGTCCAAGTGTTTAACAAATATTCAATATATGTACCGTAAGCACCACCGGTGAACATAACAGGAATTGTTGAAGGCATTTATTCTTCTGAAGGTTGTTGCATTTCTTCAATAATCCGGGCGCTCTGATTAGAGTTTTGAAATTGTCTTGTCCAGCTTGGATTTAGACCATTTTGCTCTAAGATGTCATCGCGAATGTTTTGATTTTTCTTTTCAATGTTCAACACACGAGTAAACGAGTTGGTAATTGCGGCAGTATAATATGCAAATGGATTTTGACTTTTTGATTCGTCAAATTGCAAGCCAATCTGGGACAATTGCAACAATGCTTGCCCTCGCATTTCATCATTATAGGTGTAGCCACGCCAATTTGATCGAGTTGCATATCTTTCACATAGTTTCATAAACATCATAGCAAGTTTGTTGGTCATTTTTCCGTGATCTTTGTTGAACTTACCGTTGCTTAATCCACCTTCCCAATGACTGCGTCCAACAACATATGGTTGTTTGTTTTCATCTAAACGATAATGCTCAAAGGGAGGAAAATTACAACGAATATGCACTAAATCTTCTTTGTTTTGCGGTTTTACGTCAGAATCATCGTCGTCAGCTGATGCTTTATCATCCTCTATAATATCAAACAATTCAGCTAAGTCGCGCTTTTTTTGTTTTTTCTTTTGTGCTTTTGTTACTTTTTTAGGAGCAAGTGGTACATGATCCCAGCAAGTAACTCTAAAAACTAATTCCGAGTTGTCAATTTTCTTTTCGTTTACTGGTTCTCCCAACTCTTTTGTTAGACGTGCGGCACGATTGCGTCTTGCTTCTGCAATTGTGCGAATATTGATTTTGTCTACGCTGGGTAAGATAATGTCAAATTGATGATCGTTATCTGGGTCTACAAAGTAGCAATATGTGTTCTTGCTTTTGTGAATTTCTTTTAAAATATCTTTGTTGTTAAGATAGTTAACTTTTCTAGCCACTATAATTCTCCTGTATATGCTTGTATTATAACATAATAATTTAAAGTGTCAACCTTTTTTTTTAAAAATTTTTAAAGTTAAGTTAGCCGTTTATACGGTAATATAAATACACTGGTAGTTTGAGAATACTATACTTATGGCAAAACCACAAGTAACTATAGGAGAATAACTTTGGCTAATCCACAACCACAATCTAGTACAGCAGATGATCCCGCATCACAACCAATCATATATGATGAGTTTGGCGATCTTTTGCCTGGTTGGGAAATTGATCCTAACACCAATGAGCCAGTATACGTTGGTGAAGGTCCGGGTCAAGAAGAGCCCGAGCCGGTTGAAGAAGCTGAAGAGGAAGATCAAGAAGATCCAAACGCACTTGACCTTATTGGTAACACTGTATTGGCGGCTGCAGATTACACAAAAAAACTACTAGCACAGTCGCAAGCAACACTTGACGCACAATCAAAGTCAATAAACAACTCTGAGTGGCGAGTAAAACTAAGTCTTGCTCCGGGCGCTGACTATTTGTACAGAAGTGGTGCACCAGGAATTCTCTCTCCATTGGCTGGTACTGACGGAGTTATTTTTCCATATACGCCAGAAATAGACACACAGTATAGAGCAAATTATGATAGCGCAAACCTAACACACAGTAACTACAGGGGTTATTTTTATCAAAGCAGTTTTACTGATCAAGTAAACATTATGGCAGATTTTACAGCTCAAGACACTGATGAAGCTGAATACATGCTAGCTACTATTCACTTTTTTAGAAGCGCAACTAAAATGTTTTATGGATTAGATGCAGAAAGAGGAGCGCCACCTCCATTGGTGTTTCTTAAAGGACTAGGAGATTATCAGTTTAATAATCATCCTTGTTTGATAACCAATTTTAGCTACCGTCTCCCTCCTGATGTTAACTATATACGTGCTTTGAGCAGAAATATTCCTGGCGGTGTTGACATGCTATCTCGCCGAAACAGAACAGTTACACCACAAGGATTGTTTGCAAGTGCAGTGTCAAGACTGTTTTCAATTGGTTTGCAAAAAGGTGCTGAGCCAGAAACATCAGCTGCACCAGCACCGCCAAGATTAGGTTTGGATCAGCCAACATATGTTCCAACAAAAATGCAAATGCAAATTACATTATTGCCTGTACAAACACGTAAACAAGTTAGTAAACAGTTTAGTCTTAAAGATTATTCTAACGGTAACTTGCTCAGAGGAGGATTTTGGTAATGGCAAAGTACAATGTGTTAAGTCCTTATTATAACACACAATATAGACAGTTTTTCTTGGATGCCATGATTAATCGCGCCATTCCCAGGGAGAATGATGATTTGACCATGACTATTAATGCAACCTATGAGTATAGGCCAGATTTATTAGCACACGACTTGTATGAAAGTGCAAATCTTTGGTGGGTGTTCTATCAAAGAAATCCAAACACACTATCTGCACCTCCGCTTGATTTTAAAGCAGGCACTACAATTTTTGTGCCAAAAATGTCTACACTACGAAAAGTTTTGGGATTCTAGTAAATGCCATATCAAGATAACTTTGTCCAAAAACCAGCTAGTGCTGGACAGATTGCTAGCCAAGACGATAGCGCAAATCCGTCAGCACCCGGGGGTGGCAGTCTTGTCGCTGGCCCAGACGGTAGAGTACAATCTGCAAGCCCAACTACAAATCCAACAAACGCACAAATACCAGGCGAACCAGAAACGTTTGGCGACACAGGCACTGACGCTCAGGTACGTAAAAACAATCAAACACAAAGCACCGATGGTTCCCAAGGTCAAGGCAAAAATCCAGTAACTGGAGAAACAAATCCGCAACCCAGTGCCAACACTGAGGAAGGAGCATCAGCTGAAGGTGATGATAACGAAGCAACACTTAATGAGACTCAAACCAGAGTAGACGAAATTTTTGGACAACAATTTATTTTTCCTCAAGAAAATGTGCTTGATCAATATGCAAGTTATACTTGGAATGCTTCAGTATACATGTTAACTGATAGAGATCTTAGAGGACTTTATACAAGAAAACGCAAGTCTGTTCCCAACACACAACTGCTATTTCGCAGCGGCGGAGCTGGCAAACGCGGAATAGGCAATACTTTTAATCTGTCTGACATTGAAAACATCATTATGGGTAAAGGTGTCGCTTTTGACTTAGATTATTATATTGAAGAAATCAACATGAAAAGTCTTGTTACCGGGGGTGGCGCAGGACTAGCAAACAACGTAGTTGAGTTTGACATGAAAGTTATTGAACCCAACGGATTTACTCTAATAGATAAACTTTATCAAAGTTGTGTAAATTTAGCCGCTGATCCTACTAAACCAGCAAACTATGCAGCTCAACCTTATCTTTTGGTAATACGTTTTTGGGGTTACGACGAAAACGGAAACCTAGTCAAAGCAGGCACACTAGATCCTCTGGGATTAGGATTGCCCGGGCTCATTGTTGAAAAACACATACCTTTTGTTATAGGAAATGTTACAACATCTGTTGAATCTAAACTAGTAGAATACAACTGGACATGCAAAGTTATTCCTTACCAAATTGCACTAAGTCAAGCAAGAGGAAGTATACCTTATAACATTGAAATATCAGGTGCTAATTTAAAACAACTACTGGGAACAAACGATCCACCTGAGACAGATCAAGGTAATGCTAGTGGCAATGGCGCCAATGAAGACGACACCGACTCTACAGATGCTGGCACAGACGAAGCAGTGAGCGGGTCAGGCCAAACTTCAACAGATTCCACCACCGAAGCTGATACTGCGCCACCTGCACCAGAGAATGCAAATGCTGCACAACCTGCACTAAAATCATCTATTACTGGATTAATGGACACACTTAATCGTTTCCAAAGAAAACTTGTGCGTGATGGAATTTACGAAGTAGGCGACGAATACAGTCTTGAATTCACCGAAGACATATTGGCAACAGCAACAACACGAAAACTTGGCGAAGGACTTGATAAATCAACAACACCAATGGATAGTAGTAACAGTCCAGATAAAGAATTGCCTGACAAACAAAAAATGGACACTGAGATGCGAACGTATCAAGCAGTTGCTGGTACACAAATTGTACAGTTTATGGATCAGGTAATTAGAAATAGCAGTTACATTCAAGACCAAGCATTGTTTAACTATGATGAAAAAACTGGAGCAATTATTCCCAACGGAAACATTGCAGGGAAAAGTGTTGCATGGTATAAAATTTCAGTTGAATCATCACCTATTGCAATGGATGCCAAAAGAAATGATTATGCTTATAAAATTAAATTTATTGTTAGCCCATACAAAGTTGATAACTTAAACAGTGTCTATTTTCCAAGACCACAATTTAGCGGTGTACACAAACGCTATGATTACTGGTTTACAGGTCAGAACACACAGGTACTAGATTTTAAACAAGATTTTAATTCATTGTACTACAATGTGATCAGCGGCGCACAACAGGATATTCTTGCTTCTAGTACTGCACACGGCAAAGTTTTAACAAAAAGATTTTATCAGCCAAACAGCGGACAAAGCTCACAAGGCGCAAGCGGAAAAACAAACGAACCAGCTGCCAATGCTGCAGATTATTTGTACAGTCCAGCTGATCAAGGAACTGTTAGCATGAAAATTATTGGTGATCCTGCTTGGATTCAACAAGGCGAATCGTTTGCTGGATTTCACCCATCACAGTTTAACTATAGTGCGTTTTTGCCCGATGGATCAATTAACTATGATGCGCAGCAAATATTGTTTGAATTAAATTTTAATTTGCCAAGTGACTATGATTTAAATAAAGGACTTATGCAACCCAGCGGAAGCGGCGGGGCAAGTGGCACAGGCTTGTTTGGATCAATATTAAGCATGCTTGGCTCATCAGCAAACGCAAGACAAAGTTACGTGTATTATGCAACTGAAGTTTATCATAGATTCAAAGGCGGAATGTTTACACAAGACCTTAAAGGAAAATTACGTATTGTACCTCTTGAAGAAGAAAAATTGCAAGGTATTACTGTTACAGAACTACAACCAGGCACAACAATAGGAGATACTTGGTATCCTCCGGGTTATGATGTTGAAACTGAACAAACTGAAGGAAGAGATATTCCTACTCCAGTACAAGGTGTAGCTGCGCCCGACACAGTTGGTGTTGATGCTGTAAATCCTGATCTTGGTGATGCTCTTAGTACATTTAGTGGAGTTGGAGAAGCAGTTGACAGCGCAGACATGCTGGTTTCAGGAACTCAAGGGTATGACTCTGCAGCACAAGGGGCTCAGCCACCAACCAGTGACGGCGAAGAAATTGGATTAGTTGAGATGTTAGACATAGCACCGTCGAGCGCAACTGCAACTACACTTGGAGCACTTATTGATGCTCCAGACAATCTACCTGTAACAAACGAAATGGTTAATCCACAACCATTGCCAAACATTTCTAGTGCTGGTGTTAACATTATGCAAACACAAGAATATCAAACTCTGCAGGAAGCCAATCAAAATGTAGAAACAACTTTTGCTGAATGGCAAGATCTTCAAGCACAGTCAGTGACAGGAAACTTCCCGGGCTGGGAAACCAGCGGCGCCGCTAGAGAAGCATTAAATGCTGCAAGATTTATAGCATCAGAAGCAAAAGCAGATTATGATTCTGCTGTAGAAATAAGAAACGAAGCAGAAAAAGCATTGAATACTCTTCAGTCGCAAACTCAAACCAACACAACACAAGACCCACAAATAATCAATAGAGAGTCACAGGGAGGCTAGTAATGGCAGAGGACATTGGACGTAATAAAGGTAGAGGCAGTGGATATAAAGTTGACCGCGGCGGCATGCCTTCTGAATCAGGGCCTTTTGTTGCTACAGTAGTAAACACCACAGATGGAACGCGGTCTGGCAGAATACAAGTTGTATTGGATAGATTTACTGATGGAACGCCCGATGCAGCATTGTACATTAGTGACAAGGCATTGTGGAGAACAGTTCGCTACCTAAGTCCTTTTTATGGCCAAACACGACAAGGTGCTACTGACGGAGCAGGACAATTCTTAGACGGAAACCCACACAGCTACGGCATGTGGTTTACTGCGCCAGATATTGGGACAAAAGTACTTTGCTTTTTTGTCAACGGCGATCCTAGTCTAGGATACTACATAGGCTGTGTTCCTATACCAGGACTAAATCATATGGTTCCTGCAATTGGGTCAACTGGAAATTATTCTACCCAAAACGACGAACAAGCCGCACAGTTTGAAGGGAAAACTGCTGTTCCTGTAATTGAGATAAACAACGCTAACTCTGAAATTACAAACAATCCTAAATTCTTTGATGAAGCAAAGCCAGTACACAGTATACAAGCCGGTATTTTACTTGCACAAGGCTTACTTGATGATCCTATTAGAGGCTCTATTTCAACAAGTGCGCAACGCGAAAGCCCCAGTAGAGCATTTGGAGTAAGCACTCCTGGCAGGCCAATCTATCAAGGCGGCGCTGAAGCAACAAGCTCAAGTGCTAGAGCCAGTGGCGATACAACTGTTGAACAATTAAAAATTATTGGTAGGCAAGGTGGTCACAGCATCATCATGGACGATGGCGATATTGACAACAACAATAATCAAATTCGTATTAGAACCAGCAAAGGTCATCAAATAACTATGAGCGATGACGGGCAATGTTTTTTTATTACACATGCCAATGGACTAACATGGATTGAACTTGGTGCAAGCGGCACTGTTGATGTGTATGCAACAAATAGTGTAAATGTTAGAACTCGCGGATCAATAAATCTTCATGCTGACCAAGATATTAACATGTATGCTGGTGCACAATTTAATGTAAAAGCAAATAAAATTGCCATGGAAAGTGCTACATCTTTGAGTGTATCGGGTACTGAAAGTGCAACATTGTACAGTGAAGCCCTAGTCGGTATTAAAAGTGACGGAACAGTTGCTATAGAAAGCAGTTCAACTGGCAGTATTAAAAGTTCAGAGTTGAATATTGTGGCTACACCAATTAATTTAAACAGTGGTGCAGCAGAAGCAGTAGAAGCCCCTGAGCCAATACCTATTACGTCAGCAGGAGATTCAGAAAGCATTGTATCACGTGGGCCAACACATATGCCGTTTGCAGACCTTGGCAAGGGAACAGTTGGGTCTGACGGAACAACACCCGAAGAGCCAGCAGGACCTGGTGGTAATGGAGGAGTGTAATGGCAACAACAATAACAAAGTTTCAACGCTTGCTAGCTGGAACAGTAGTTGTTGATGGGATAACTGCAAGTGACTTTGCTGTTCAACCTTTGGTAGCAAGAGTAATTGGCAAACTTACAAAAAATGATTTAAGAGCAATGTCAGCTCAAGCAGTTAAAACAGCAGGACAGCCTAACGTTACTAAAAGCAATACAACAGGATTTGGAAGATATGGATTTTCGTCAGCGCAACTTGAACAAGTAGGATATCTTAAAAAAGGAACTACTGCGAGATACGTTCAGCCAAGTGGTAACGCAGTTAGTGCTTTAGGAAGTCCTCTTGTTTGGACAGGAAAAAATGGAATTAAAAATCTTAACGATTTATTAGTTCTAATACCTTCCAAACAAGACTTTGTTCAATTTGAATTATATTTAGATGCGTATGAATATTTGAAATTACGCAAATTAAAACTTGATAATATCAGCGTTACTGATTTACCTGCTGAAGAACTTGGAGGCCTGTTACAAGGTGCTGCAAAGTTTGGACCAAGTGTAGTACATCAGTGGGCACAAGAACTTCCGCTATTGCCCAATTTCCAAAGTCAAATAACTCAAATTAAAACAAGTATTAGAATGGGCAACTATGCAGTTCACAGTGTAAAAAAATTCAGTAACAATGTTAAAAATATTTCTGATACTACCAATGTATTAGATACAGTGAATACACAAAATGTTGCAAACACAGTTGCAGCAATTGTTGGATCTGCAAAGGTTGATCCTCGAGCCTTTTAAGGAAATAAATATACTATGCCAAAGTTCATCGGATTTAGCACAATTAATCGATATAAAAAGTTCACAGTGACTGACTACGATTTAATCAAACAAGACCTTCTTAATGCGTTAAACATACGCCAGGGAGAATTGCCCGGCAGACCAGGCTTTGGTACAACTATTTGGGAATATGTTTTTGAACCACAAACACAAGATGTGCTTACTGCAATGGAACAAGAAATGCAACGTGTATGTGGAAGTGATCCAAGATTATATATTGAACGTATCAATACCTTTCCTCAAGAAAATGGTGTGTTAATTGAAGTACTGCTCAGTGTAGTACCCAGCACCGACACCGAACGACTAGCAATCTTTTTTGATCAAGAGGTTCGCAATGCAACCTATGTATAATATGCGCGGTTTATATTATACATAAATAGTTTTATTACAAAGAAACAGGCGGCCATGGCAAGAACAACTAGACAAACAGCAATTTTTGGGGTTGAGGATTGGAAGAAAATTTACCAAACCTATCGCGAAGCTGACTTTCAAAGTTATGATTTTGAAACGCTTCGAAAAAGTTTTGTAGATTATATTCGTCTATACTATCCTGAGCAATTCAACGATTATATCGAATCAAGTGAATTCATTGCACTACTTGATGTAATGGCATTCATGGGTCAATCTCTTGCATTTAGATCAGATTTAAACACAAGAGAGAGTTATCTAGATACTGCCGAACGTAGAGACAGTGTGGTTAGATTAAGTAATTTAGTCAGCTATACACCAAAACGTAATACGGCCGCGCAAGGATACCTAAAAGTATTTTCAGTTGTAACAACTGAAAATGTTTTTGACTACAATGGTGTTAATTTAAGTAATGTTACAGTGGATTGGAACGACCCAACAAACACTGACTGGCAAGAGCAATTTACATCAATAATAAATGCTGCGCTGGTTAGTAATCAACGCATTGGAAAACCAGCAAATAGCCAATCTATACTAGGTGTTGACACAAACGAATACACTATTAACTTAGTTCCTGGATACCTGCCAGTTGTTCCATACAACTCAACAGTAAACGGTGTTACTATGCCATTTGAGGCTGTTAGCAGTACCAGTGTTGGTAAAACTTTTGTGTACGAACCCAGCCCAAAGCCTAACGGAAGATTTAACTTTTTATATCGTAACGATCAACTTGGGTTCGGCAGCGGCGACACTGGATACTTCTTTTTGTTTAAACAGGGTGTACTACAGAATCAAGATTTTAATTTAGCTGAGAGAGTTTCAAACCGTACAGTAAACATTAATATCGAAGGCGTCAACAACGAAGATGTTTGGCTATATCAAATTGACAATGTTGGTTCAATTGCAACTGAATGGGAATATGCTGAAAATGTTTATGCTGGTGCTGTTGAGCAGCTTGCTCCAGATTTGCGCAAACTCTTTTCAGTTGCAAGTCGAACCAATGATCAAATTACAATGAATTTTGGCGACGGCGTGTTTAGTGAAATACCAGTTGGACTTTTTAGAGCCTATGTTCGTGCAAGCAACGGATTAGAGTATATTATTAATCCTGAAGAAATGCAAAGTGTAACAATTCCAATCAGCTATGTAAGTCGTGTTGGTAGAGTTGAAACAGTTACTTTTACATGCGGGATTTCATCTCCGGTAACAAATGCAGATGCACGTGAAACAATTGCAGAAATTAAACAACGTGCGCCGGCTCGTTATTATACACAAAATCGCATGGTAAATGGGGAGGACTACAACAACTTCCCATTTACAAGATACAGTAGTATTCTCAAAAGCAAAGCAATAGCACGTAGCAGTGTTGGCACAAGTAGATATTTAGAGTTAGTTGACAACACAGGAAAGTATAGTAGCACAAACACTTTTGGAAGTGACGGAGCACTGTGGGAAAATGACACTGTAACTTCGGTGTTTCAATTTGAATGGTTTAGCCGCAATGATATATCTAGTATGATTACAAATACGCTTCAACCTGTGATTAGTAATCCATACATGTTGCAATTCTATTATTCAAAATTTCCAAGACCACAAGTGTCGACACTGTTTTGGAATCAAAGCACAGTTTCAACTAACGAAACTTCGGGATATTTTACTGATGTTAACGGTACGCCACAACCAGTGGGCGTATTTGTTACAACAAACGCACAGTATATTGCAACTGGAGCATTAATTAAATTTACTGCACCTGCAGGGCAATACTTTGATGCTGACAATCGTTTGCAAACCGGAACCCCAACAAAAAATAATGAAAAAACTTCAGTGTGGGCTAGTCCAACCGCAGTAATCGGGACAGGCGACAACCAAGGTGTTGGGAATTTAGATGATGGCAGTGGACCGGTTATTCTAAACAATAACATTCCAACCGGTGCAGCTGTAACAGAAATTATTCCAGTTTTTGTAACAGACCTTCCAACAACCATTGAAAATCAAATGATTGAACAAGTTGTGTTGTATAGAAACTTTGGCTTAGGATTCAACAACGAAACAGGCGTGTGGTATTTGATTACATCAACTAACCTAGCAGTCGATGCTGAATTTAGTTTAGCAAACGCTGGCAACACCACAGGCACAAACGTTG
>Ga0075463_10000144_pt1 | contig 21565 bp, 25 predicted proteins | sample DEB08_DNA_14_FD_77579 | JGI IMG/M metagenome (GOLD analysis project Ga0075463, IMG submission 77579) | Aqueous microbial communities from the Delaware River and Bay under freshwater to marine salinity gradient to study organic matter... | ecosystem: Environmental > Aquatic > Marine > Coastal ...
ACAGGTATTCGCAACAGCACACTAATGGCACTAATGCCAGCAGAAACATCAGCGCAGATTGCAAATGCCACAAACGGTATTGAGCCTCCCCGTAGTTTTGTTAGTATCAAACAAAGCAAAGACGGTGTGCTTAGACAAGTTGTACCAGAATACAAGCGTTTAAAAAACAAGTATGATCTATTATGGGATCAAGCAAGTCCCGAAGGGTATTTGAAGATTTGTGCTGTTTTGCAAAAGTATATCGATCAAGGTATATCAGTAAACACAAGTTACAATCCGCAAAATTACGATGACGAAAAAATACCCATGAGTGTTATGATGCAACACCTTGTTATGACTTATAAGTATGGGCTCAAGCAACTGTACTATTTTAACACATTTGACGGGTCTGGTGAAATTGATATTGATAAGTTTGCAAATAACACATCTAGTCAACCCCTTGATCCAATCGAAGACGAAGAAGACTGTGAAAGCTGTGTAATATAAAGGAAGAACAATCAAATGGCAGTATTAAATCTAAACCAAGAACGTGATCATGTAACTAGTCTTGCATTTTTAGACCCCAACGGAGGTGTAGCAATTCAAAGATACGACACACTAAAGTATCGTCAATTTGACAAGCTAACAGACAAACAGTTGGGATTCTTTTGGCGCCCTGAAGAAGTTGATGTGTTACGTGATGCCAAGGATTTTAGAGAATTAACTGACCACGAACAACATATTTTTACCAGTAATCTAAAACGTCAGATTGTGCTCGATAGTGTACAAGGTAGATCACCTAACTTGGCATTTTTACCGGTTGTGTCGTTGCCTGAGCTGGAAACATGGATTGAAACTTGGGCATTTTCAGAAACAATTCACAGCAGAAGTTACACACATATTATTCGTAATGTGTATTCAAATCCTTCAAAAGTTTTTGACGAAATGATGGACATTCAAGAAATTGTCGACTGCGGTAAAGATATTAGCGAACACTACGATGATTTAATCGACTATAGCATGTACTATCAGTTGCTGGGCGAAGGCACCCATACTGTTAATCGAAAAAAAGTAGAAATAGACTTGTATGAACTAAAAAAGAAACTGTGGCTTGCACTTAATAGCGTAAATGTGCTAGAAGGTATTCGATTTTATGTGAGCTTTGCATGTAGCTGGGCATTTGCTGAGTTAAAGAAAATGGAAGGTAATGCTAAAATCATCAAGTTGATTGCTCGTGACGAAAACTTGCATTTAGCAAGCACTCAACAGTTGATGAAGATTTTGCCAGATGACGACCCTGACTTTGCACGTATTGCCGAAGAAACTAAAGAACAATGCACAAAACTTTATATTGATGCAGTAGAACAAGAAAAAGAATGGGCTGACTATTTGTTTAAAGGTGGTAGTATGATTGGTTTAAATAAACAACTGTTGTCAGATTACATCGAATGGATTGCGCACAAACGAATGACAGCAGTTTCGTTAACTTCTCCTTATCGCGGAGGCAGTAATCCGTTGCCGTGGACACAAAAATGGATTGCTGGTGGTGATGTACAAGTTGCCCCGCAAGAAACCGAAATAACCAGTTATGTCATCGGCGGCACTAAACAGGATGTTGACGAAAACACATTATCAGGATTGTCACTATGATATACATTTGGGGTAAACCAGCATGTCCAAGTTGCACAAAAGCAAAAGCATTGTGCGAGCAGCGTGGATATGACTTTGAATATTTGGAACTAGGCAAAGACTTTGAAAGAGAGCGAGTGCTTGAAGAATTTCCAGAAGCACGTACATTCCCACAGATCGTAGTTAGCGGATTGAAAGTCGGCGGCTATGATCAATTTGTAAAATATGTTGAAGAAACAAACTACACAGGAACAGGACACACTTTATGAATGATTTGAAACCCGACACACTCTACACAATCAAACTTGTAACCGGTGAAGAAATCACAGCCAAGGTAGTAAACAAAGGCATTGATTCAGTTGAATTATCACATCCTATTAACATGGTATTAACTCCTGACGGATTGCAAATGGTTCCTAGTTTGTTAAGTGCTGAACCAGGAAAAACTGTACGGCTAAATAATAGCAGTTGGGTAATGTTTTCAGAAACTCGTGAAGATGTAAAAAATTCTTGGATCGAAGCAACTACTGGTATAAAGACAGTAAAGAAACAATTTATTACTGGATAAATGCCACATCGGTTTGTGATCATGATTGACGGAGAGTTGCTGACTTATCATCGTTTCGAAGATATTCCTCAAAAAATTGACCATGTGATTGAATTCGTGCCAGAAGTGCCACCACCACCGCACACTGACAAACAGCACGAAGAAATGGAAACATGGCAACCGAGACTAAATGAACTAATGGAGAGAGAACGTGCCAGCAGCCGCAAGAATTCGTGACCCAGGACTACCGCATTGTAGTGGTCATACCATAGCCACTGGTTCAAGTGATGTGTATGTCAACGGGCAAGGAGCAGCTAGATTTGGCGATTCCAACACCACACACAAGATGCCGGGAAGTCCATGTCCAGATCACTCGGCCACAATCAACAAAGCCAGCGGTACAGTTTTTGTCAATGGCAAAGGATTTGCTCGAGTAGGCGATACATATGCTGGGTGTACTAGTATATCTTCAGGTAGCCCTGATGTCTTTGTAGGTGATTGACAATGGGAGCATTATCACCTACAATGTCTATTGCCGGCGCCGGTTTACTACCTAATCCTCCTGCAGATGTAGGCATTGCATTAACTGAAAACACAGACCTAGCCAACACAGTTGCAGAATACACACAACTATCTACAGTTTCTACATTCATGGATGCAGTGGCATTAGGCAACACTGCACTAACAGCCACCGATATTTCATCTGCTACATTTGAAGATCTTGTTACAATTGGTAATGTAACTTTTCCGGCTATTAATAACATTTTGCCCAGCGGCGTTGATCCTGCTGATATCTATGTTAACAACACCGCAGCTAACATTGATTATGCCAATGCATATTTCCTAAGCGATGCTATCACTTACAATTCATCGACTATTCTTGGAGACGGCGATTTAACAAAATTCTGCCAAGCGTTCCAGCAGGCACTGGGATATATTACTCAAGCCAACCAAGTGATAAACAGCATGAACAATGCCAATGTTTTAGCACAGTCATACGATACTGCACTGGGAGGAATGGATACTGTCAGCACCGGTGGATTAAATCAAGTCAGCAACAATCTTCAATTGTTTGCTTCGGATCTCTCGTTGCTTGGTAAATTAATCGATCTTACAAATCTAGAAGATCTTGGGTTGCCGGGCGAACTGCTGGCACAAGTCGGACGAGTAAGCGGTGGTGAAATACCAGCAGTTACAGATTTTTTATTAGCTGAAAATATTCCTGAAAATCAGATACGAAATCTCTCACGAGGCGAAAACACATTAACTTCTGCACAAGAAAAATCGGCCTATCGTGCAATGACCGCAATCACAGGCGAAACACTAGAACAAGTGATGTTGATTTTACGAGTTCGTGTGTCTAACATCAGCAACATGGCTGAATTACTTGATCCTAAAAAACTATTCCCAACTTCGTATCAAACTCTTGTTTGTCCTACACTAGATCGACTGGATACAATTTATTTGGCTTCGGGCGCTGTAAACGAAAATTTAAGAGCCACAATCGAAAACCTTTCGGTTTCTGCTTATTCAGGCCCAAACAACACAAACAGCCTTGACACACTTTCGATTATAATTCCGTCAGATCAAGCTCTAGCAAACAAAGCACTGGCACGAAGTCTTAGCCAGGTCAAAAACATTATATCTACCACACTTCCGAAATTGAGTGCTGCTGCTTCTACTGTGTCTACAGTAGACTCACCGTTGATAGCAAACCTTACCACGCCGGTTCCGGAATCGGTTGTGTCTTTTTATAAATCTGCTTTAGGACCCGGTACCGGACCCAACGGTACCTTGGTGATAGCAGATATTCTAGGATCTGTGGCTGGTGCATACATCGATGCCAACTTGCAAGTTGTAATTAATTCTCTTAACGAAATGAACAATAACAGTGTGACAACTAATTTAGTGGTTTCGTATGATAGAATAGAATCATTGTTTAATAGTGCTTATGGCCCTGCAACAGGTCCAGTGACAATACCGGCAGGCCCAGGAGCAGGCAGTTATACTGATTGGAATGATGCTTTACAAAGTGGGTTGATTTCGTTTGCAAACGACGAAATTAATAATATTGCTGCAACCGATGTAGCAAATTATGAAGCAGCCAATTCTGCTTATTCAAATGTTGTAACAACGCTGACAACGCAGCGTAGCAGCCAGGTTGAAGCATACATTGATTATGGCAACTTACAAGCTAATTCAAAAAGTGCTAGCATGAATTTTACTACCAGTTTACACACATACGGTCAAGACACCAAGCCCGAAGGCGCAAGCGAATATATTCAGGCAATTGCAAACACTAGTAGTTTAAGCGGACAATGTGTAGTGGCTGCTCTTAAAGAAGGACTCAATATTAAAAATCTTCAAGATTCGGGCATCCAGCTTGATACCCAACTTGACGATCGTTCCCTATAAAAAAGAATCAGTTTTGATACAGTTATGTGTCAAACCCTTATTCTGTGAAATTTTTACTTTTGAGCGATGTTAAGTCATTGATTTTATTGATAAATTTTTAACAAAAACCGCTAAAAAGAGCCTAAAAGCGGTTGACAATCTAACTGTTAGATTATATACTGACTGTAACAAAGAACAAGGAATAACTAATATGCTAGATTTTGATAGTATGCGCTTTGAGGGAACTATGACAGTTGGGTGGATTAAAGACTTACAGAGTTCTGACAGTCGTATACACAAAGAAAAAATTATTGAACGAGCGTTACTAGCAGCCAAACTCGGTAGTGCAGATGCACAAGCATTTTTGTTTAATTGTTATCAAGCATATAATCCTTACTATGCATTTAATATCAAGCAAGTGCCCAAAACAGTAGACATCCAAGGACAAGATAATCCGTGGCCAAAGTTTTGGATACTGTTGGAAAAATTGCGTACTAGAGGCATCACTGGAAATAATGCACGTGATCAAGTACACAACATTAGCCAGTTATTTGACAGCGACGAATGGAACAATGTAGCAAGGTGTGTGTTGCTTAAAGATCTTAGATGCGGCATATCAGAAAAAACAATTAACAAAGTCGTTGGCAACACCGATTGGGCTATACCCACCTTCAGCTGTCAGCTGGCACAAGACAGTGCAAAAAATCAAAAAGAAATGTCAGGCAAGAAGCGTTTGGAAGTCAAACTTGACGGAGTTAGGGTACTTGCTGTAGTGCATGGCAATAATTGTGTTTTACACAGTCGTAACGGTAAAATACTCAAAAACTTTCCGCAAATCGAAGATGCTATACTTGGAAACAAAGCATTGTTTAGATCAGGTATTTTTGGAAAAAATAGATTTGTATTAGATGGAGAAATAGTAGGAGATAGCTTTCAAAATTTAATGCGACAAGCACATCGCAAAAGCAATGTAGAAACCAAAGACATGACTTATCATGTTTTTGATTACATTCCATTGGATGACTTTCAGCGAGGACATTGGAATGCTCAACAGCGAAAACGTATTGATTTGCTGCAAGATGTTGCAGCTCAACTTGACAGCAATAGTTTAAAGATCGTACCAGGGATAGATGTTGATCTTGACACCGATGGCGGACACCGTACACTTGAAAGATTTTCACAAGAAGCAATTGCACAAGGATTTGAAGGTATCATGATCAAGGAATTAGAGGCTCCGTACCAATGCAAAAGATCTAGTGCTTGGTTAAAATGGAAACCCACTATTACTGTTGACTTAAATATTGTGGCATTAGAAGAAGGCACCGGACGTAACGTAGGAAGACTTGGTGCGTTGGTTTGTGAAGGGATAGATGACAATCGATTGATCAAGGTAAACGTTGGAAGTGGTTTTTCTGATGGTGACAGAGATCAATACTGGAAAGCTCGAGATCAACTTGTGGGACATCTAGTCGAAATTCAAGCAGATGTAGTAACACAAAATCAAGACGGCTCGTACAGTCTACGGTTTCCGAGATTTCTTCGATTTAGAGATTTTGAAAGTGGATCAAAGATTTGAAAGTAGCTATCATTGGATTGGGATATGTTGGGCAAGCAATTGAAAAATCTCATCAAAACGACACTGTTGTAATATGTGATCCCAAAAGAGAGGACAGTGTTGCAGTTGAAACAATTGGAAATTGCGATGCTATATATGTATCAGTGCCTAGTCCTCAACGAGAAGACGGTAGTTGCGACACTCGAATTTTACAATCGGTGCTATCTAAACTTAATGTGCCTCGAAACAAAAGCACACCTATAATTGCCAAAACAACTGCTCCACCATCAGTTTATCAAAAACTCAATCAGCAGTATCAAAATCTAGTACATTGTCCAGAATTCTTAACTGCGGCCAACAACTGTGATGATTATTTGCGATCAGAATTTTTTATTCTAGGTGGCAGAGACGACTTTCGCAGTCGTGCTCAACGCATAATTTCTACAGTGTTACCTAACTCGGTTGGAGTGTTAACTGATATTAAAACAGCAGCACTTTACAAATACATGGTAAATTGTTATTTGGCAACAAAAGTGACTTTTATGAACGAGTTTGCTCAACTTGCTGACAGTGTCGGTGTCGACTGGGAAGACCTTGTGAATATAACAGCGTTTGAAAAGAGAATTGGAAAAAGTCACATGCAAGTGCCTGGCGCTGATGGAGTTCCGGGCTGGGGTGGCATGTGTTTTCCAAAAGACACATCGGCACTTGTACACGAGGCTCAACAAATTGGAATTGATATGTTGTTATTAAACAGTACCATTGCAACAAATCAAAAACATCGTGAAATCTAATCTGCAACGCATCTGGGTGACAGTTGACAGTGTTTACCAATGGTATGATGTCATACATGAATGCAGATCATGGTTTGGCCACAACTGGCGTGGTCAAAAAAAAGTAAAAAGAAGATTTGATGAATTTCCTTTTATGTCAGTGGATGTTTGGTTTGAAGTTCCTAACACACAAATTGCCAGTTGGATATCGGTGAAAATGTCAATACCTGCTTGGATTCCTAAGAATTTTTGCCAGGTGATTGCACGAGCACCCGATAAATAAACTTATGATCATGACTGTAATAATTTTTCTAGCAGCCATTGCACTATCCTCAGTGGCTGCTTTTTATTCAATTGTCGGGCTAACGGCAATTTTCGCTGCGGCATTAATTCCTATTATAATAATGGCATCAATTTTGGAAGTTTCAAAATTGATTGTAACAGTTTGGTTGCACGAACACTGGAATCAATGTCGATTTATTATGAAAGTGTATTTGGTATCGGCAGTTGTATTGTTGATGTTTATCACCAGCATGGGAATTTTTGGGTTTTTAAGTAAAGCTCACATTGAACAAACCAGTGCTGCCGCAGAACAAGTGGCACAGTTAGATCGCATGGACGAAGAAGTACTGCGTTATCAAGACATTATTGCCAGAGCAGAAGCACGTATTGTCAAAGGTGAAGAAGATGCTGACAAACAAGACATTGGCATTCAAGATAAAATTGACAGAGAACAAGAACGCATCGACAGTGCATACACAAGGCGTCAACCCAGTATTGACGAACAGCAAGCAATTATAACTGCACAAGAAAATGCACAAGCAAATCGTGTAGCAGTGTATGAAGATGAAATTCGCAGTTTAGATAACGAACTAGAACGCTTGAATGGACTGGTTGAAGAATATAGAATCGAGCTTGATAATGCCAGTATTGCCAGTGTCGAAGAACAAGTGCAACCATACAGAGATCAGATTGCACAATTGGATGCAGACTTAGAACGTGTCAATGCACAAGCAAACGAGTACGAGCAGCGTATCAGCAGTGTAGAAATAGATACCGGTGCTGTTGACAGTTTAAAAAAACAGATTGCCACCATCGAAGAAACTATTGTTGTCACTACAAATAAATTGCAAAGCACAGAACGTGCCAAAATACAAGAAGGTCAAGCTGTAATCGGTGTTACCAGCGACGGATTGTTTGGCGGCAATACCAGACGAGCATTGGCAACCTGGGTTGAATCGCAACGAGCACGTATCGCACAATTGCAGGCACAAGAAACCGAACTAAGAACACAAGCACAAGCTGTAGTTGACAGGGAACGGGCTAGACTCACCGAGCTTGTTAAGGATCTACGTGGCACACAAACACAACGCATAGACGAGCGTAAACAAGCACTGTTAGACACCATTGATCGTATACGCAACGATGCTGCTTCAGGGTTAGAAAGTCAACGAGCCAACATACAAGACAAAATAGACAGTGTACTAACTGTAGACATTCCTGCAAACAGAGCAGCACGTACAGTAGCACAACAAACAATCACAGAATTACGTAGCGAGCAAGATCCAAGAATTGAAACTGCTAGAGCAGAAATTGCTAGAATCCGTGCAGTAGCAGAAGACGAAATTTCTAATGCTCAAGCTGTGATTGAAAGACTTAGAGCTCAAATACAAGTGGGCGAAAATGTTGATTTAGACACACTCATAGACGAACAAAATGCACGTATTAGAGAAGCCAACAACGAAATTGATCGTATTATAGAAGAAAAATTTGCATTACAATCTGAAGTTCGCAAGCTCGAAGCTGAAGTGGGTCCAGTAAAATATATTGCCGAAATGATATACGGCGAAACATCTGAAGATTTACTTGAACAAGCTGTGCGTTGGGTAATTTTAATATTGGTTATTGTTTTTGATCCGCTGGCAGTTATGATGTTGTTAGCTGCAACCGAAAGCCGTAAATGGTATCGCGAAAAACACCCAACTCTTGAGCGCCAGAAATACGAGCAAGCAAGAGCAAAGGCTATAATTAATAATCCAGGGCACAGTACTACAAATACAACTACAGCAGAAGTTCCAGAATCTTCTAAAAAAAAGATCAATGAATCGGTAGTAGTCATTGACAACGAAGATGACGATGACGATGACGATGACGACGAAGATGAAGGAAATGTACTTCGACAAGCTAAAATATTATGGAAACAAGAAAATCCCGGCAACACTCTTAAAGAGCAACGGCGTAAGTTAGCACTTGGTCATATCGATGAATTGCCTTGGATGAAATTAATCGATGATCCTAGGATAGATAAAGAACGGTAATTGTTGTGACAGAGAAAGATACACCAATTGATTATTGTAGTTTTTGTAATAAACACAAAGATCAAGTAAAGAATTTAATAATTGGTGAAAATGTTGCAATTTGCAACGAGTGTATCACGTTGTGTCAAGACTTGATTGTTGAAAACACACCAGTTGAAAAAGACGAAATTGATTTTTCTAAAATAAAAGATCCTAGACAACTCAAGGCATTTCTTGATGAATTTGTAATAGGACAAATGTCTGCTAAAATAGTAATCAGTGTTGCAGTTGTTAATCATTACAAACGTTTACAACAAGATCCCGAAGAAGTTGATGCGCCCAACATTGAAAAAAGCAATGTTCTTCTGTTGGGACCAACCGGAAGCGGCAAAACACTTTTGGCTCGATCTGTAGCAAAATATCTTGATGTACCGTTTGTGATAGCCGATGCTACTAGTATCACAGAAGCAGGGTATGTTGGCGACGATGTTGAAAGTCTAATTGGGCGACTGTATGCAGCAAGTGATTATAATTTAGATCGCTGTCAACGTGGTATTGTGTTTATTGATGAAATAGACAAGATTGCTCGCAAAACCGAGTCTAGCAACAACAGCCGAGATGTGTCAGGCGAAGGAGTGCAACAAGCATTGCTAAAACTGGTAGAAGGCACAGTAGCAAAAGTTCCAGTTGGCGGTGCTAAAAAACAACCAGGCAGTGAAATAGTTGAAATTGATACCAGTAATATATTGTTTATTGCAGCAGGTGCTTTTGTTGGTTTAGAAAAAATAATAGAAAAACGTACAAATGTTTCCGGTATTGGTTTTAACAGTGTTATTATTGGTACAAAAGATACTCGACTAGAAGATGTTACGTCTGAAGACATTGTAAAATTTGGTATGATTCCTGAGTTTGTTGGCCGTTTCCCTACAGTTGTAACACTGAAAGAACTTACTAGAGACGAAATGGTACAAGTGCTAACTCAAGTACGTAACAATTATATCAGCCAGTATCAATGGATATTTGATCAAGATGATATTCGATTGGTGTTTGATCGCACTGCCATTGATGCAATAGTAGATAGATCAATTGAATTTGGAACAGGTGCTAGAGCATTACACGGAGAAGTTGAACGTTCTTTGATGCCGCACATGTACAACATGCATAACTATATTGAGAGAAAAATAACGACTGTAAACATGACTCGAGAATTAGTTGAATCGCCACAGGAATTATAGAAAGGAGTGTCGTGGATTTAAAAGGAACAACAGTAATAGTACGTGATGGTCAATTTGATAAGGCATTACGTAAATTTAAGAAAAAAGTACAACAATCGGGCGTTCTTCGAGAAGCTAGAAAAAAAGAACATTATGTCAAGCCTAGTTTGCGGAAAAAAGAAGCACGTAATGCTGCACGTCGAAGATGGTTAAAAAAGCTAGCTAAAGACTCCAACCGATAATGTATATTGAGTTTAAGATACCACATAGCGGAGACTGGAAACAAATTAGTTATGTGGAATCTTTAAAAAACAATATTCAAATATGGGCTCGACTGCACAACATACCTTATCGAACAAAACAAGTTAAAAACTTTCTTCGACTGACATTTGATGATGATTCATATTATACTTTGTTTACCATGACATGGAACAGCGAAAAAATATGGACATCTTTTCGCTTAATTACAGATTTAAATAATAAATAAACTTGACATTACAGTGACAGTGTGTTACTATAATGTTGTAGTGCCGAAAGGGCTACAAATTTAATCTTGCTTTTATAAGGAGAAACAAAATGACAAGACTAACTACACTCAATTTACCCGACTTCGCACGAGCCACAGTAGGCTTTGATAGAATGTTTGATGAGCTAGAACGCTCGTTTGCTAACAGCGCAAGTCAAGGATATCCCCCATATAATATTGTACAGATCAACGATGACGAGTACATGATCTCTCTTGCAGTTGCTGGCTTTGGCATGGATAATTTAGAAATCACCAAAGACAAGAATGTTCTAAGAGTAGAAGGTACAAGTCCCAAGGGCGGAGAAGAAGTAAACTATCTACACAAAGGAATTGGCGGACGTAACTTCCGTAGAGAGTTTACACTTGCTGATCACGTAGAAGTAGAAAATGCAGGCCTTGAACTAGGTATGCTTAATATTCACTTAAAGCGTGAAGTGCCAGAAGAACTACAGCCTAAGAAGATCTCGATCACAGACTATAACGGTGCTGTACACGAAGCAATCGAAGGCTAAGTATCAAATAATAAACCAAAGTATTGGGAGCCTGGCTCCCAATACTGCAAGGATAAAAATGACAATTGAAAATCCACAATCCGATGTTAAAATAGATATAAAAGAGCCGCCACTATTCAGAGTAATATATCTCAACGATAATGAAACCAGCATGGATTTTGTGGTAGATAGTTTAGTAGAACACTTTGATTATACATTTGCTACTGCCGAAGAGCTTACAATAGAAATACACGAGGCTGGGCAGGCAGTGGTTGCAGTGTTACCTTACGAAATTGCAGAACAAAAAGGTATCGAAATCACAATGAACGCTCGACGGTCGGGCTATCCGTTTCAAATCAAATTAGAACCTGAATTCAGTTAAAGAGGCAACATGAATATAGTTTTAGGCGAAGAAAATATCAAGAACATGGACGAGCGTTACTTGGTATTAGAACTTGACACATTTATTTTTCAAGGCAGCGATCAACCCGTGACGGCATATTGTTTGTTAGAGCAACTGACCCTTGACGAGATGTTTAAAATTGTTGAATTTAAAGATTTACACACCAATTTGATTGCAAACTATAGAAAACAAAATTGGAATTTTTGTGAACAGGCTATCGAACATTTAAAAGGTCGATGGCGTGGCGAACTTGATACATTTTATGATAATTTACTCGAGCGTGTTGAAACTTATAAATCAACTCCTCCAGCAGCAAACTGGGACGGAACAATTGATAGATCAACGTCCCAACCGACTGCGGCACTCTCTTAACAATCGAGCACATTCTATTCTTGCATCTGCATGAGCATGCCATTGGTTTGTCACAGCAGCCATTTGTATTTTGTCTTTTCTTGACATTCGCAGTCGATTTGCTCTGTAACTTTTTCCGGTTTGAAAGTGTTGTTTAATTTGAAAACGTGCCCGAGCAACATTGTCGACTAGTTCTTGTTTGATCTGTTGGGCAAACTGATCACTAAAAAAGTGTTTGCGATTTTCTTGTGCTATTGTTTGCATTTCACAAATGTGTTTGGATTTGATTGAAGATGGTAGTTTGGCAAATTCCTGCATTGATTGCATAATGGCATGTACACGCTGTTGAGATGATTCAACTTGATCGTAACTTTCATCAATCCAAGGTGCAAAAGTCCGAAAACCGTAGCTTTTTAAATATTCTAAACTGCCTGGTGTTGCTGCTAAAATAAACGGCTTGCCACATGCAATTGGTCTTAATATTTTTTCAGTAAGATGCCACCTACTGTCATCAAACACAGTCTCGAGTACAACATCGATAGCACAGTGTTGATAATGTTTTTGATCGTAAGTGGCACTGCTGGTTCCGGGTATACTGTTGTTTATATCAAGCCCAGTTAAATCTAATGTTGAATCAAAGTCATTGTTGGCAAACTGATATGATTGGTAATGTTGATCTTGGTCGTAGTCGGCAAATGTCACTCTAGCAGTTGGGTGTAAATTTAAATTGACCAGTTGCTGTAAAAAATACAAACGATATTCACGTGTACCGGTCCAAGCACGACTGTAGATGTTAAAATCCAAGGGGTATTGGTCGGGCCATTGATCTAACTTTTGATCGTATTGTGCATAACGATACCAGTCTCTAGCAATCATGCCATGGCTCCACCAATACGCAGTAATAAATTGTGATTGATTAAATTCATCAACTGCCGGCGATCGTTGTTCGCTATGCAACAGTATTATACGATCGTTGATGCCGTTGTTTACCATACAAGCTATGTTATAGCTGGCACGATCTCGCCAAAATGCCTCGGCGTGTTGCGGATCAGACGGTTCGTTAACAAATGTCCATTTTGATTTGACTGTATTTCGAACCAGCTGCCAGTCTAGATTGTTGAATCTTTGAAAATCAAGAGGCTCTTGGTCGTGACACAGCATTACAGGCATACGCAGGATTTCCCAGGAAGTTCGTTGTCTTGAGCTATCGTCAACTGGTGCAATGTTTTCAAGATTTTTACTGCCATGGGGAAAAAAGCGATAAATTACTGTATCAGTTGATTGGTTTGAAACCCAATCATATAAATTTTCTAAAGGAATGTACATAAATGAATATTGGTTTTATTGGCCTAGGTAAACTGGGTTTAGATTGTGCTGAAGTGTTTGCAACAAAGTATAACACTTGCGGCTGTGATATTTACCCACGTGAAAGCGAGACGGTTGAAGTTTTAACAGCACACGACACAATTGAAAAAAGCGACTGGCTTTTTATTGCAGTACCAACACCGCACGAAGAAGGTTATGACGGAAGTGTTCCTAGTTCGCACATGGAACCAAGAGATTTTGGTCACGAAGCAGTCAAAGATGCTATTAACAATATCAATCGATTTGCCAGTACACCTAAAAATGTTGTTTTGATTTCTACAGTACTTCCGGGAACCACACGTAAACAATTTGTCAGCATGTTAGATGACCAACACAATTTTTTGTACAATCCTTATTTAATTGCAATGGGTTCGGTCAAGTGGGATATGACAAATCCTGAAATGGTCATGATTGGTACTCGAGACGGTAATCAAACCGACTTAGCAAAAGAACTGATTGAAATATATAAACCGTTGATGGAAAACGATCCAAGATTTATCATTGGTACATGGGAAGAATGCGAATCAATTAAAATTTTCTATAACACTTTTATCAGTGCCAAAGTTGGCCTAGCAAACATGATTCAAGATTTTGCTATCAAGATTGGAAATATCGACGTTGATGTTGTTACAAATGCATTGGCACAAAGTACCATGCGTATCATGGGTCCAAAATACATGACAGCTGGCATGGGAGATGCAGGTGCCTGCCACCCACGTGATAACATTGCATTGCGATGGCTAGCACAGGAATACGATCTTGGATATGATATGTTTGATACTATTATGCATGCCAGAGAAATACAAGCCAAAAACTTGGCCATGTACTTGATCGACGTCAGTCGAGAACATGGTGATTTGCCGATTGTGATTCACGGAAAAGCATATAAACCTGATGTTTCGTATTGTATCGGTAGTTATTCAACTCTAGTGGGACATTATATCAACGAAGCAGGACATGAAGTTCAGTACATCGACCCAATTGCAGATAACCAAACAGATGTTGTAACAAAAATCAATGCACCGTCTGTGATATTAATGGCTCACAATCGTAAAATCACTTATGGATACACCGAAGGGTATCAATACAAAGATGCCGATTACTGTACTTTCCCTCAGAGCAGTGTAATTGTTGATCCATGGCGTTGTGAACCCAAAAGAACTGGAATTCGTGTAATTCATTATGGTAACACACGAAATTGACCATGGCACAATATAAAATATTTGACATCGAAGATCCTTGGTGGGGCACCGAACATCGAAACTTACCGTTTGTTAATGAACCATTTAACAATTCTCAAGATCTTGAAACATGGCGAGAATTAGGGTATACACAAACACGCTTTACCGGCGACATGTATGACATGAGACAAACCGAACCTGCATGGATTACTCCGTTTCGTGATTTAATAGCAATGCCTAATTTTTCGTGGTCAGTGTATTGCATGAGACCAGGCGACTGTCTTCCTCCTCATAGCGATTTATATCGAGCATTTCGCCGTATACACAATTTAACAGACAGTCAGTCAATTAGAAGATATGTGGTATTTCTTGAACCAAGACAATCAGGTCACTTTTTTGAAATTGATGGAGAACAGATTTCTGATTGGCGTGCTGGTACCACTGTGATGTGGGACAACGATACAGTACATGCAGCTGGAAATATGGGTTTGACAAATCGCTATACGCTACAACTGACCGGGACTGTAAGAAACAGTATATCTTGACATGAATATAAATTGGGTATTTGCTGCTGACTATTCTCCAGACGCTACAGTTGACATTGAATCAATAAAACAATCGGGCCCAACTTGGGGAAGCTGGAAAAGTTGGCGTGCATGTAGTACAGATAATGTTGTGTGCGACACTTTAAAAGAAACAAAAACTCTTCTATCTCGCAATTTTCAAAACTCGTGCAACTTCTACATATCTGAAAAAAATTACGAAAAACTTAAAAGTCCCAATGGTACACATGTTTATGGCGGAGACTTTGCTGAAAAAGTTGCAGACATCGAAGATGTTATTGCAATGCATTTAGCAGCAGTAGAATGTGATCTTGTGGTTTTGTGTGGCTTTAATTTTGATATTCCCACCGGAAACAACAAGGCAAAACTCCACAGACTTGGATTAATCCGCAGCACAATTAACACAATTGATCATGTGCAGTGGGTTGCAGTAGATCATGAACAAGAACACATTGACAAAATATTTAAATCTTTACCAAATCTCACTTGCGATTCGTTTGAAAATGTGCTATACTCGTTAAATAATTAACAAGCCGGAGCATGGTATGGCAAAAGTTGGATTCTGTTGTAAGTGGATAGACCACCCCAGCGAGTGTGCAGGACGTAAACCCACCACAGAAAGCCGTGAAGTAAATGGTCGAAGCACAACCATGCGTTGGTTGAGAGAGCATCCCGAAGAAGCCGAAAACCGCCAATGGGATATCATGAATCACAATGCTGCGGCAGCACTAAAAATGGTTGAACGTGTAGGCAACTTGCAACCTGAACTTAGAATGGTGCGACTAGGTTCTGAAATGTTACAAGGCTACACTGAACCAAACTGGATTGACTGGTGGCAACAATCTGATGTACAGGATCACTTGGCAAAGATCTTTGCTCCAGTTGGCGATGCAGCTCGTCGCCTGGGAGTTCGACTCAGCTTTCATCCTGGTCAGTTTTGTGTACTGGCTAGCGATAATCCTGACATTGTCGAACGCTCGATATTGGAATTTGAGTACCATGTAGACATGGTGAGATGGATGGGGTATGGAAAAACTTTTCAAGACTTTAAAGTCAATGTTCATATATCTGGCCGAAATGGACCTGAAGGAATACGAAATGTATTGGGAAGACTCTCGCCAGAAGCAAGAAACACAATCACAATCGAAAACGACGAAAACAAATGGGGGCTTGAAGCGTCTCTTGAATTGGCCAATGAAGTGGCTCTAGTATTAGATATTCATCATCATTGGGTGAACAGTGGTGAATATATTCGTCCAACCGACGATCGTGTCAAACGTGTTATTGACAGTTGGCGGGGTATACGCCCTGCAATGCACTATTCTGTGTCGCGAGACGATTATCTAATAGATCACGATCCTGAAGTATTGCCGGACATGGATACACTTCTTGAATCGGGATACAAAAAACAAAAACTAAGAGCACACAGTGATTTTTATTGGAATCGTGCAGCCAATCGTTGGGCTGCCGAATTCAGCGAGTATTTTGATATACAATGCGAAAGCAAGGGCAAAAATCTAGCCAGTTTTGAATTTGCTCAAAACTATATTATTTGATGTTGTAAAAATGCTGCAACTGCAAAAAAAATTTGTAAAAATGCTGCAAGTGCATTGTAATACCAATAAATAAACACTATATTATAGTATAAACATTTTTGTCTAGAAGGAGAACTTATATGTTTAAAATTGATGATATGATCGATCAAGTACAAAACTCAAAGAAAACCATTGTTGGTATGATGTTTACTGACGAAAAAATTGCCGTCCCAATGACAAAAGCTATCGATGCACAAACCGAATATGCAAAAGCAACAGCTGATCTTGTCACTAACATGACACCAAGTGCCGATACAATTAACGAATTCTGGAAAGATGCATTCAAATCCAGTACTTACTTCCCCTCCAAAAAAACTGCGTAAATAGACCAGATTCTGGTTGACAACACTGTCCCGTTATGTTAATATACTAACATAGCGGGATTTTTCTATTATACTAGTGAAGGAGGATAAAATGAAAATCTTAGTTAACACAATTGCAGTTGCTTTGTTGATGGCAACTTCTGCTTGCAGCACAGTAGGTGGTGCAGTTGACGGACTTGGCACAGATGTCAAGCGAGGCACCGATTATCTATCAAGTAAAATTAACCCTTATGACAAGGAGTCTTAAAATGAAATATGCTATAATTGCAGCAGCAGCCACAGCAACTATTCTCAGTGGATGTTCGTCGATGAATCCGTTTGGTGGTGACGAGACTGCCGGACTTCCGTTGCCAGAAGAAGCAACAGTTCCAGTCAAAGACAAGCGCATCACTGCTGATTTTAAAGATCAAGGTTTGATTTTGCATTACACTATGACTGGTAAGTTAGAAAAAATTGATATCTATGGTACTGCACCTGCTTGGGCAGGCAATCATGTGGTACTAGCTGAACTAGATGCCAAAGAAAAGCTACTTAAATTTGTGTATGGCGAAAGTATGGATACAAATACACAACGTCAAATTCTTGCTAAAACGCTAGAAAAGGCACAAGACAACACACTCAATCGATTTGACAACAACAACGATTTGATTTTTGATGCACGAGAACTCGAGCGTGAATTCGAACGTTCCGACAACACACCAGCTGCTGAACCCAGCAACAGCAGTCGGCGTATCGCACACCGAATCGAAAGTGCAGTGCTAGAAAAAGCAGTCACACTAACATCACAGGGTCGATTGACTGGTATGCACAAAGTTGACGATGGTGTTAGTACAAGTGGTCGTTACTATTGGGCCAAGTACGAATGGGACGAACGTAGCCAGGCCACTTCAATGCTGATGCGCAATAAAATGAAATGATACGTTCTACACTGATATCGTTTTTAGTGGCAATAACCTTGCTTTCAACAGCGGCTCCCTCAAGAGCCGCTGACAACATGTTTAGTCTAGTACTTACAGTAACCGGTTGGATTGTACGTAATTATGTTCCAGTGTACGAAATACAAGTTCAAGCATATGGAAGAACCGAACAAGAAGCTAGACAACAGGCATTTAGAATAGCAGTGGAACGTGCTGTTGGCAGTTTAACAGTCAGCGAAACCGAAAACCGATTGTCGGCCGATCTCGAACATGTGGTGTTGAGTTACAGTTCAGGATATGTACACGAATTTGAAATTGTCAGTAAAAAAGTAGTTGACAACGGCGTTCAGTTGGTGGTGACTGTCTGGGTCGAACGCAGTGGGATTGCAGATCGGTTGTTAGATCGTACCACAGGAGATAGCGAAATCCCTGGCACTGTGATCGATCAACGCTATCAAACTCTGTTACACGAACGAAACCAAGGCGATCGACTTATTGCAAATATTTTGCGTGACTATCCAAAACGTACATTTCATGTTGATGTCGGTAACATAGATACTCGACTTGATTTTGATAGAAATTTAACTATTACAACCAATGTTGAAATATCAATGTCATCGGCATATCTGTTTGCGTTGAGTCAAATTTTACGTGATACTGCACAGGCTCAAGACATCGCCGGGTGTTTTCGTCGCAACAACAGATGCGGGTACAGTCATTTAGTGAGAACACGATACCATACAGGTGGACTTTTTGAAAAGCGTGAATTTTTAGGATATGATGATCGAGTTAAAAGCCAAATACTAGGCAATGCATTTCAATCTGTCAACCCCAGTCTTCAAGTCAATGTATTGGATCAGCAAGGTATATTAATTTGGCGTGAATGTTTTGTGCATCCTGCATTGTCACAAACTGAATATCAACCCGAACGTCGATTTGTGCATTGGGATAACACACGAACGTTGATTGACGGAACGCTCAAGGTTGATACTGAATTAAAAACAGTAGTTCCGCAAAATAAAATTGATCGAGTGAGTCGTTTGGAAGTTGTAGTTGTTCCGTTGTCCGAGTGCTACAACTAGCGGCGCTTTCTTCCAAGGTTTTTATCGTCTCTTTGACGATCGCCACGTGCAGTAACTTTGGAACGATTGCCTTGGGGCTCTATGCCACTTGATGCTGGAATATTATCAGCTACATCACTGTCAGTGCCGGGTTTGCCTCCGGCACTGTTGTCAACATTTGGAACAGTTCTCGGTTCCTTGTTGATGTTGAACACCAATTTTCCTCCCGAACTAGCAGTTGAGCTATAACTCTTTTGGGCTTCGAGTGTGACCTCGGTAAACAGTTTGCTAGGCCAAACAGTTTTAAATCCTTTAAGGATAATGTCTGTGCCTTTTTTGCTTGCTTCGGTGTACATTTGAACAAATGCCGAATTGTTTAAAATGTCAGCCGCAGCATCGCTAAAGTTTGTGGTATTGTTTATTTGATTGACCACTCGATATGCAATACTTGATGTCAAGTGTTCGAGCGGCACGACTGCACTGGGGTTAGCTGCTTTTCGATCTCGATATAGTTGTCTTAGGTTATCAGTCAGCTGTGGAATATCTTCAACTGGTGTTGCTTGTGGGACATCTTTTAACGACATTACTATTTTTGATTCTTCAGGAGTGATCAAACCCAACTGCTCAGCCAAGTTCAGTGGCCCAGTGTAATGGTTTCCTCGATCAATTGTTTTTAAAATATCTAAAACATCACCGTATTGATCTACAATATTGTCAAGACCTGCTGCTTTGAGTTCTTGTGCAGACCGCAACAAGTTAACCACAGATGCCATGGCACCTTTTGCACCTTTGCTAGATAACTTGATTTGTTTACCTTCTGGCGAAACCATTAAACTATCGTACAGCGCACCGCTGACACTTTCGTTGAAGCTGACAACACAATCTGAATAATCGCCGCCCATGAATACTTCGGCTGCTTTTCCAGCATTACCTTGAACAGGCATATTTTTTATTAAAGCAATAGGTTGTAGCATTTCACAGAAATAATCTCTAAATGCAGGAAAGTCGATTCCTTCTCCCGGTATTACAACAGGAAAACTGTCGCTTTGCATGAATATCTGCATTGCTTGTCCAATTGGACTGTCTACCCCAAACTTGGCGTACACTTGTTTGGCAATCGAATCAGGTGTTTGACTTTTGTAACTTGTTAAAATGTCATCTGGCTTGTATCCGACTTTTTCTTTGCTACCACGTGCAGACATTTGTGAATAACCGCCGGGTATATCAGATGTCTGCCAAAATATATTTTTTTCTCGTGTTGGATTGATTTTTTGTGCAAATTTTACTAGATACTTTTTACCAGCAACAGTGTCAAATTCAGCAACTCCAAATGCTTTTGACAATGCAGTTGGTTTATTTACAGCTTCGGGGTCAATTCCCTTTTCGTTTTTTAGAGTTTTTAATGCTTGCATCATTTCTTCAGCAGATTCATAACTACCTGAATCGGGATAAAAATCTAAACCTTGAAAAGTTATAATATCAGAATCGTTTGTACTACCGACTTTCTGGAACTGGTCTCCTGGTTTACGAGCACTAAGCCCACGTGCCTCAGTGAGTTCAACATCTTCGTTAATTGAATCGAGTAAATCTATTAAGTATCGCATCACATATTTATCAGTATAAGTATAAACCGTATGCAAGAAAAGATTCCAGTAAACGTTTGTGGTGACTATTGGCTAGACCGCGACGAATTAGAAAATCAACTTTATCAACACAACAATGATAAACGTGTAGTACTAGACATGAGGTCCGAAGGTGCTAGCCTGCAAGTATTAGGAATACTTGATGTGGTTAACAACTGGTGCCGTAACACAGGTCGAGATCCCGAAACTGTTTTGATAGATTGCTGGCCAAACACAGTCGAAACAATTCCGTTCAGTCGAGCATTTCGTCCTAGAATTAGTCACTTTTTTTGGTTAAGCGATCGGTATCGTCCCGATCAAATAATTGAACCAACACACCAATATCAATTTGGGTATTTCATGGGCAGGCAAACATTACCACGTAGACGTATTATGTGGGATATGTATCACAGTCACAAAGAACAAACTTTAATGAGTGTGATGAAAGGATCGATAGGTTTAAGTCCTTCGATAGATTCGGATTCTGATTGGTTACCCGACGGACCCGAGCAGTTTGATCAATGGTTTTGTAATCCTCCGGTTGGATCAATTGATGGTAACACAATACAAGATCAATATTGCGATGGCAAAAATACCAATCTTGATTTGCTTGGTGTTTACAATCAATTTGATATTGAAATTGTAGCTGAAAGCTACACCCAAGGATCTGCATTTTTTCCTACTGAAAAAACAATTCGCCCATTGGTTGCCGGACGTCCATTTTTGTTATACGGTCCGGTTGACTACATGAAAAATTTACGTGAACTGGGATTTCAAAC
>Ga0075463_10000147_pt1 | contig 21415 bp, 23 predicted proteins | sample DEB08_DNA_14_FD_77579 | JGI IMG/M metagenome (GOLD analysis project Ga0075463, IMG submission 77579) | Aqueous microbial communities from the Delaware River and Bay under freshwater to marine salinity gradient to study organic matter... | ecosystem: Environmental > Aquatic > Marine > Coastal ...
GAAATTAATGTTGATGATGATCAAGTAGAGGATAGAGTTGATGAAGCTCTACAATTCTATCAGACATATCACAGTGATTCTATAGAGAAGGTATATCTTAAACACTTAATAACCCAAGATGATATGGACAATGGTTATATTGCCATTAACGATTTAGTTACAGACGTAGTAAGAGTCATGCCAATTAGAGATACTATGTCTACTAATAATCTATTTGACGTCAAGTATCAAATACACTTAAATGATGTATATAATCTTGGCTTCTTAGGTTCTTTGGTCGATTACGAAATGACACAACAGTGGTTATCTTTACTGGATAGAATAATGGATTCAGATGATAAACACATTTCATTTGAAAGACATAAAAATCAATTACGAATAGATATGGATTGGGCCCACGAAGTTGCAGTTGGTCAATATCTGGTAATTGAATGTTATAGAATTATTGATCCTGATACTTATACAGATGTATATAATGATTATTATTTAAAGAAGTATGCGACTGCACTTATCAAACAACAATGGGGTCAAAACTTATTAAAATTTGAAGGTATGACTATGCCAGGTGGAGTTCAGTTTAATGGTCGACAAATCTATGAAGATGCACAACAAGACATAGAAAAATTAACTGAAGAAGTCAGATTGAATTGGGAACAACCAGTCGATTTCTATACGGGGTAACAGATGCCTAGAAATGTATATTTCAGTCAGGCAGTCAGATCGGAACAAAATCTGTATGAAGACCTGGTTATTGAATCACTCAAAATTTTTGGGCAAGATGTCTATTATATCCCTAGAACTCTAGTTGATAGAGATAATATTTTAGGAGAGGATCCTGCCTCAAAATTTGATGATGCATATCTGATTGAAGCATATATTGAAAATCAAGATGGCTTTGAAGGTGCTGGAGACCTATACCAAAAATTTGGTTTAGAAATTAGAGATGAGGCTAACTTTATTATTTCTAAACGTCAGTGGGAAAGATTAATAGGGTTATATAATAATTCACTCTCTACAGTAAGACCACAGGAAGGCGATTTAATATTTCTACCTTTATCTAATTCATTCTTTGAAATTACTTTTGTAGAACATGAACAACCTTTCTATCAGTTATCTAATTTACCTGTTTATAAATTAACTTGTTCTCTCTTTGAATATAGTGATGAGCAGATTGATACAGGTGTTACTTCAATAGATAATCTGGCAGCACTAGAGGCATATCAAACCAAACTTACTGTTTCGGTTACCAATAATAACCACTTTACCAAGGGAGAAACTGTATCACAAACATTGGTTGCAGCATCTTCTGATTATTCAGTAGGGCCGCCTGTAGTTGGAATACCTCCGATTGTAGTAAGTGGAGAAGTATCTTCTGTCGATAAATTATCCACCATATCAGCTACTATTACTGTTATTAATGTAGGTGTTACTGGCTCAAGTGGCGAAATGAGAGAATTCTTAGTTTCAGATAGTATAGGGCTTGTAGGTAGTGAAAGTAATAATGTGTGTTTCATTACTAATGTTCACGGAATAGAAGAAAGTGGTTCATTTGCTTTAGATGGAAATGCACAAAATTATTCATTTGAAATAGAAGCAGATGGGTTCTTGGACTTTACAGAAACCAATCCATTTGGTGACCCATCGGAGACTTACTAATGTTTGGATCACATTTTTATCATTCAACAATGAGAAAGGCCGTGGCAGTCTTCGGTACTATATTTAATAACATTAATGTAATTAGAGCTAAATCTGATGGTTCGGTTGTAAACCAAATAAAAGTACCACTTGCATATGGTCCTAAACAGAAATTTTTAGCCAGACTTGATCAGAGTTCAGGCGCAGATGCTTCTATGGCAATTAAATTACCTAGAATGGCATTTGAAATTACCTCATTGGAACTTGACTCTACACAGAAACTTACAAAAAGAAACGTAATAGTAGAAAGTCATGCATCAGATGTAACGAAGAAAAAGACAATTAAACATCAAGTAGCATATAATATTAATATGTCTTTATATGTTATGGCAAAGAATCAAGATGATGGTTTACAAGTAGTTGAACAAATTTTACCATACTTTCAACCAGAATATACAGTCACTATTACGCCAGTAACTGGGTTTGCATATAAACAAGATGTGCCTATTATATTAACTGCAGTTACTATTAGTGATGATTATGAGGGAGATTTCTTAACGAGAAGAGCTCTTATATATCAACTTGATTTCACAATGAAAATGAAATTCTTTGGCCCTACCGGTAATCAGGGAGTTATTAGAGAAGTTAATATAGACTTTAATAACGATGCAGGTGGTGCTGAGATATTAGAAAATATGGACTTTACTATTACTCCAGCTAGTGCAGATGAGGATGATAATTACACAGTAACTACTACAATTAGTTAACTGAATGGGTATAATTATGGAAAAGAAAGATAAACTAAAAGCCTCTTTGGAAAAGAATTTGCCTACTATTAAAAAGGATAGACCCTTGAAAATAGATAAGGATATAAAAGATGATTATGAATTCTCGCGAGAAACCTATAGAGACTTAATTAATACTGGAGTCCGTTCTCTTGATGTCCTATCTGAATTGGCAAGAGAATCAGAACACCCTAGAGCCTTCGAGGTATTATCCACTACTATTAAAAATTTAGGAGATACTACCGAAAAACTTATGTCTCTACAAAAGAGCAAGAAAGAGTTAAACAAAGAAGAAAAGGAAGAAGAACAAAGACAAGTAACAAATAATAATGTCTTTGTTGGTTCTACCACAGACTTACAAAGGTTACTAGCACAAAATAATGAGAAGATTATAGAACATGCAGAGGATAAAGAATAGCGAATTTGGGTATCTAGGTAATCCTTCTGTAAAAAGAGATGGCGTAGAAACACAATTCACTAAAGAAGAAGTATTAGAATATGCCAAGTGCATGAAGGATCCTGCATATTTTGCGCGTACATATATTAAAGTTATATCTTTGGATAGAGGATTAGTACCTTTTGATTTATATCCTTATCAGGAAAAGATGTTTCATCACTTCAATGATAACAGATTTAGCATAGTTTTAGCGTGTAGACAGTCAGGTAAATCCATATCTTCGGTCGTATATCTTTTATGGTATGCGTGTTTTCATCCCGAAAAGACCATTGCAATACTTGCAAACAAAGGTGCAACTGCAAGAGAAATGTTAGCGAGGGTGACTCTGGCATTAGAGAATTTACCCTTCTTTTTGCAACCTGGATGTAAGGCATTAAATAAAGGCTCGATCGAGTTTTCAAATAATTCAAAGATTATGGCAGCTGCCACATCGGGTTCATCCATTCGTGGTCTTTCTATTAACTTACTATTCCTAGACGAGTTTGCGTTTGTAGAGAATGATGCACAATTCTATACATCAACTTATCCTGTGGTATCTTCTGGTAAAGATACAAAGGTTATTATTACCTCTACAGCAAATGGTATTGGTAATGTATATCATAAAATATGGGAAGGTGCTTCGCAGAGTACAAATGAATATAAGCCGTTTCGAGTAGATTGGTGGGACGTACCAGGGCGTGATGAAGCTTGGAAAAAAGAAACCATATCCAATACATCTGAATTACAATTCGAGCAAGAATTTGGTAATACTTTCCATGGACGGGGTAATACCCTTATAGATGCAAATCACTTACTGGCACAGAAATCACTAGACCCTATAGAATATAAAGAGAATATTTGGATATACGAAACTCCACAGGAAAAACATGATTATGTGATGACGGTTGATGTAGCAAAAGGTAGAGGTCAAGATTATTCTACATTTAATATTATTGATATAACAAAGAGACCTTTTGAGCAAGTGGTAGTATTTAGAGATAATAATATATCACCTATGTTATTACCTGACATCATTTATAAATATGCCACTCATTATAATAAGGCATATGTGATTATAGAAAGTAATGATCAAGGTGCTGTAGTATGTAATGGATTATATTATGATTTAGAATATGAAAATATGTTTGTAGAGTCAAATGTTAAATCAAATGCATTAGGTGCTACAATGACTAGGCGAGTAAAAAGAATAGGTTGTTCTACAGTAAAGGACTTAATAGAACAAAAGAAATTGATGATTAAAGACGCAAACACTATAGTAGAAATGAGTACATTTGTGAGTAGAGGAAATTCATATCAGGCCTCTGCAAGTAACCACGATGATTTAATGATGAACCTAGTTATGTTTTCATGGTTTGTCACTACTGATATATTTGAAAGTATTTCAGATATTAATATGAAAGATATGTTATATAAAGAACGATTAAAAGCAATACAAGATGATATGTTACCTTTCGGATTTATACCAGATAATGAAGATTTACCAGCGCCAGAAAAACTTGGTGATGATAATTTATGGTTTGAGCATGATGCATTTGATAGATTATTGCGGTAGGATGTGGTTATTTATAAATAAAAGTAGTGAAAATTCGTATAATGATAAACATATTAACTAACTCAATGAGAGGATAAAGCGATGGCATTTCAAGTATCACCAGGAGTTCAAGTCAATGAGGTAGATGCATCGGGTGTAGTACCCGCAGTATCAACCAGTATTGGTGGAATGACTGGGTCGTTTAATTGGGGTCCGGTAGCCGAGATTGTAACTGTTTCTTCGGAGAAAGAACTAGCAGAAACTTTTGGAGTACCAGATTCTAATACTTACAAATATTTCCTCACGGCGGCATCATTTTTGAAGTATGGTGGCGCTCTTAAAGTAGTTCGAGCTAAGTCTGGGCATGACAATGCCACAGTCGGTGGCGGTGGACTCTTTATAGGAAATGAAACTGATTATGAAAATAGAGGTAGTGTATCCGAAGGAGCTTGGGTTGCTAAATACCCAGGTGAATTAGGAAACAGTATCAGAGTATCAGTGTGTCCTGCAAATGCTACTGCATATGCAGCATGGGCACCAGCTGATAACTCACATCCTACATATAAGTCTGCATTATCATATCAGGAAGCCCCAGGGACTTCTGATTATGCAACTGATTTAGGAAAGAGCGCTGCAGCGGATGAACTTCACGTTGTAGTAATCGACATCAACGGAGCGTGGTCTGGTAAAGAAGGAACTATCTTAGAAACTTTTGAATTCGTTTCTCAAGGTTCTGATGCTAAAAAGGCAGATGGTACTTCTAACTACTATGTAGATGTTATTAACAATACTTCTGAATATATCAGATGGTTAGGTGCGCCTACAGGGTTAACCGACGCTGGTGATTCAATTGCTAATACTACTACATTTACTACAGTAACAGCCCCTATTGAAAATACATTATCTGGTGGTTCTGATGACAATACACCTACTGTTGGGGAGATCGATACTGGTCTTCAATTATTTGCAGATGCAGATACAGTGGATGTAAACTTGTTATTCGGTTACCCTGATGCAGATGGTGCACAATCAATTGCTGACAGTCTTATTACTGTTGCAAAAAATAGAAAAGATTGTATGGCATTTGTTTCACCACCTATTGAAGATTCAAGGGATGCAACTTCTCCAGATACAGCAGTAACTGGATGGGCTCAAGGATTAACTTCAACTTCATATGCGGCTGTAGATTCTTCTGCAGTTTATGTATATGACAAATACAATGATGTATATAGATGGATTGGTGCAGGCGGCCATCAGGCTGGTCTTTGTGCTAATACCGATAATGTGGCTGACGCATGGTTCTCACCAGCTGGTGTAAATCGTGGCCAGATTTTAGGTGTTACCAAATTGGCATTTAATCCTACTAAAGCTCAAAGAGATGCTCTTTATAAAGATAGAGTAAATCCAATTGTAGCATTACCTGGGCAAGGTACTGTTCTATTTGGAGATAAAACACTTCTTAAAAGACCATCTGCTTTTGATAGAATTAACGTCAGAAGATTATTCATTGTATTGGAAAAAGCTATTTCAACTGCGGCAGAGGCACAACTATTTGAATTCAATGACGAGTTTACTCGTGCACAATTTAGAAACTTGGTTGAACCTTTCCTTAGGGATGTTAAAGGCCGAAGAGGTCTAACAGACTTTGCAGTTGTATGTGACGAAACTAATAACACAAGTCAAGTTATTGATGGCAATAGATTTGTAGCTGATATCTTTATCAAACCTGCAAGATCAATTAACTTCATTACTCTTAACTTTGTGGCAACAAGAACCGGAGTCGATTTCTCTGAAATCGCTGGTGTATAAAGGAGAATAGAAAATGGCAATTTTAGGCGTAGACGATTTCAAATCCAAATTAACTGGAGGTGGTGCTCGTGCTAACATGTTTAAAGTAACATGTAATTTTCCTTCATACGCTCAAGGAGATGTTGAATTAACATCGTTCTTGTGCAAAGGTGCTCAGATGCCTGCATCAATCATTGCTCCTATCATGGTTCCTTTCCGTGGTAGGCAGTTACAGATTGCTGGTGATAGAACCTTCGAACCTTGGACTGTTACAATCATTAATGATGTAAATTTCCAAGTTAGAGGTGCATTTGAGAGATGGATGAATGGCATTAATAACCACAATGAAAATACAGGATTATCTAATCCTACTGACTATCAGGCTGACATGATTGTAGAACAATTAAATAAAGCTGGAGACGTCACTAAGAAGTATGATATCCGTGGTACTTTCCCTACTAACATAAGTGCAATCGACCTTTCTTATGAATCTGAAAATCAGATTGAAGAATTTACGGTTGAACTTCAAGTCCAGTATTGGGAGTCAGATACTACATCATAATTTGATGTATAAATATAATAGAAGGAGGGATTTATTTCCCTCCCGATATTATTGAGGAAAAAGAATATGGCAGAATTTTTTGGTTTTGAGATTAAAAGAAAATCAGAAGAGCCTATAAGGCCTTCTTTTGTTCCTAATACCGACGAAGACGGCAGTGGTGTAATTACTACCGGCGGACACTTTGGCGCGTATTTAGATTTAGATGGTGATAAGGCCAAAAACGAAATTGATTTAATCTATAAGTATAGAGACATTGCATCACAACCAGAATGTGATGCTGCAATTGAAGACATTGTTAATGAATCAATTATAGGAGATAATGATGAATCTCCTGTGAATATTGTTCTGGATAAATTAGAAATTTCTGATAAGATTAAAGAATCTATTAAGAATGAATTTGAAACGATACTGCAATTATTAAACTTTAATTCATATGCACATGATATTTACAGAAAGTGGTATATTGATGGAAGATTACCGTATCACATTATTATTGATACTAAATCCCCTAAACAGGGTATTAAAGAGTTAAGATATATTGATCCTACTAAACTTAGAAAAGTAAAAGAGGTAGAAGAAGAACAAGATCCAAAGACTGGTGCTAAAATCGTAAAGAGTGAGCAAGAATACTTTTTGTTCCAAGATAAAAAGATGAATAGTGCAGGTCAAGGATTAAAGATACATCCAGATGCAATATGTTATGCAACTTCTGGTATGTTGGATCCACAAAGGAAAAGGATTCTATCTTACTTACATAAGGCAATTAAACCTGTTAATCAATTAAGAATGATGGAAGATTCTTTGGTTATCTACAGAATTAGTAGAGCGCCAGAAAGAAGGATTTTCTACATTGACGTTGGTAACTTACCTAAGGGTAAGGCAGAAGAATACCTAAAAGGTATTATGAGTCAATATAGAAATAAATTGGTATATGACGCGAAGACTGGCGATATCAAAGATGATAGAAAACATATGTCAATGTTGGAAGATTTCTTCTTGCCTAGAAGAGAAGGCGGAAGAGGTACTGAAATATCTACACTACCCGGCGGAGAAAATCTGGGCCAGATAGATGATATTATATACTTCCAAAAGAAATTATATAAGTCACTTAATGTTCCTGTCAACAGATTAGAGCAAGAATCCCAGTTTACTTTAGGTAGAAGTACTGAGATTACAAGGGACGAAGTTAAATTTAAGAAGTTTGTTGATAGATTAAGAAAAAGATTTTCTGATTTATTCATGCAATTGCTTAAAACTCAATTAATACTAAAAGGTATTATTACTGAACGTGATTGGAAAGAATGGAAAGCATATATTGCTTATGATTATATTGAAGATAATTACTTCTCAGAACTGAAGGAAGCAGAAATGATGCGAGAAAGGTTTGAGATGTTAGGGACTGTGGATGAATATGCTGGTAAGTATGTATCCATTGAATGGATTGCTAAGAATGTTCTTAAAATGGATGATGATTCCATGAAGGAAATGGAAGATCAGATTAAGAAAGAGAAGGAATCCGGTGCTCAAGGTGATGATGACGACCTTGACTTTTAATTTTTTATAAATATATACTAGGAGAACTAAATAATGACTACAATTAATGATTTAATTGACAATGTTGGTAAAGGTGATAACGTAGCGGCTGGTAAGGTCTTTGATACAGTTATTGCACAGAAATTACAGGCAGCATTAGATGCAAAGAAAATTGATATTGCATCTAGTATTGGAAAGAAAGAATCTTCGGAAGACGAAGAGGTATAATAAATGCAAACATTTGTAGAACTGCGAGAAAGACTAAAACTTGCATCCGGCGAGAAACAAGTAAAGTCAATGAAGGGCGGTAAGAGAAAGAATGTGGATATTGTAATTGCCCAGAAGGACAAAAATTACAGTGTCTATATTAATGGCGATAAACTGGATGACAGTTTTAAGAGCGCTAAAGATGCAGAAAAATCTGCAAATGATTTTATAAAGTTAATGGGAGAAGAACTAGAATGAGGCTGATATCAGAGTATCATGATAGTAACCTTCAGGTTATTACAGAAAAGACAAAAGATGGCAAAAAATCATATGTCATCGAAGGTGTCTTTATGCAAGCCGAACAGAAGAATAGAAACGGCAGAGTATATGAAAAAGATATACTTGAAAAAGCAGTAGACAAATATGTAAAAGAACAAGTAGAGACTGGTAGAGCGGTTGGTGAATTAAATCACCCAGATGGGCCGACTATCAATCTCGATAAAGTTTCACACAAGATCACAGAACTTTCTTGGAAAGGGAATGATGTTGTTGGAAAGGCATCAATACTTAATACCCCTATGGGACAAATAGTCGAAGGACTACTCGAAGGTGGAGTTAAGCTTGGTGTATCAAGTCGTGGTATGGGAACTCTTGTAAATAAGCAAGGTGCATCGTATGTAGGTAAAGATTTTATGCTTTCTACAGTCGATATCGTTCAAGACCCATCTGCTCCAGGGGCGTTTGTCAATGGACTTATGGAAGGTGTTGAATGGGTATGGAATAACGGTGTACTGCAACCACAAGAGATTGAAGAAATTGAGACTGAAATCAAAGAGGCTCGAGGCATTGGTAATCCTAATGTTGAGATTAAAGCTTTTAAGAATTTCCTCTCTAAACTTGTAAATTCTTAATAGAGGAGAATACAAATGTCAATAGACGAAATTAAAAATGAAAATGATTTAGTTTCCGAAGACATTCAACAAGATGCTGAAGAGCTTAATCAAGAAGAGCTCGTTGAAGACGAACAAGTTGAAAACGAGGAAACTCTTGAAGAAGGTAAGCACAAGAAAGGTAAGTATGAGTCAGAGTCTGATGAAGACGAAGATGAAGACGAGATGAAGGAAGAAAATGATGATGACGATGATGAAGAGGACGAAGAGCCTGAAGTCAAAGAAATCGCAATTCCTAAAACTAAAGCCGGTGTTATCTCAGCAGCAGTTGAAATGTTGAAGAAAGCTAGAAAAGAAGACGCGCAAAAACTTTTTGCAAAAATGGCCAAAATGGATGAAATGGAAGATTCTGAAAAGAAATCTATCGATGACGTCGATAAGGCAGTTAAAGCTGCACCTCAGAAAAAGGCTGAACTTAAGGCGAAAGCTAAAGTTGAGTCAGTTGATTTTGAAGAGGACTTAGATGCAGTTATTGCTGAAGAGGCCACATTATCTGATGGGTTCCGTGGTAAAGCAGGTGCAATTTTTGAAGCTGTACTTACAAGTAAGTTGGCTCAGGAAGTGGACAGGTTAGAAACTGAATACGCGCAAAATCTTGAAGAAGAAGTAACAGACGTTAAAAACGAATTAGTTGAGAAAGTTGATTCTTACTTAAACTATGTAGTTTCTAATTGGATGTCCGAGAATGAAGTCGCAGTAACAGAAGGTCTTAGGGCTGAACTTGCTGAAGAATTCATGGCTTCTTTACAAACAGTGTTCAAAGAACATTATATCGAAGTGCCTGAAGGTAAGGTGGACTTAGTAGATGAATTATCTGCACAAGTTACTGAGCTTGAAGAATCTTTAAATAAAACCACAGAGGATAATATTAAACTACACGAATCAGTTCAAACTTTGGAGAGAGCTGAAGTAGTAAGAGAACAATCCTCAGGGCTTGCAGACACAGAGGCTGAAAAGTTGGCTTCTTTAGTTGAAGATATTGAGTACGATAACAAAGATAACTTTGAAATGAAGGTTAAAGTTGTTAAAGAATCATACTTCACTAAAGAAATTAATGAATCGGCTGATGAAGTATCTAGCTTAGCAGGAACTGACGAGGCTCCGGTCGAAATCAGTGACGTTATGAGCAGATACTCCCAAGCTATATCTAAACTAAATAAGTAATCTAATAGGGGAAACAAAAATGTTTAACGCAGATTCAAACTTAATGGAAAAATGGTCTCCCGTCCTAGAACACAGCGATGTGCCTTCTATCGACGACAAGCACAAGAAAGCTACTGTAGCTAGATTGTTGGAGAACCAAGAAAACGCTCTTAGAGAAGAAAGAGCACACTCGCAGGGTAACTTCTTAAACGAAGCAGCTGCTGCAAACAACCAGGCAGGTAGTGACATCGCTACTTTTGATCCTGTTCTTATCTCTTTGGTAAGAAGAGCAATGCCTAACCTCATCGCATATGATATCGCTGGTGTACAACCAATGACTGGTCCTACTGGACTTATCTTTGCAATGAAATCACGTTACAGTACTCAAGGTGGTACAGAAGCACTTCATAACGAAGCTAACTCTGGATTCTCTGGTACTGGTACTCAACAAGCAGGACCTACTGGTCTTGAAGGTGTAACTGACGCTGATACTGATGGAGACATCGGTGATGAAGCAGATATCGTTAACACATTCGGTGAAGCAATGTCTACAGACGCTGCTGAAAGATTGGGTGTTGGCGAAACTGGTGACGGTTCTTTCGGTGAGATGGCTTTCTCAATCGAAAAAGCAACTGTTACTGCTAAGTCAAGAGCGCTTAAAGCTGAGTACACAATGGAACTAGCACAAGACCTTAAAGCAATTCATGGTCTTGACGCTGAAGCTGAACTTGCAAACATTCTATCTGCAGAAATTCTTGCAGAAATCAACAGAGAGTTGATTAGAACTGTTTACACTAAAGCTAATCTTGGTGCACAAACTTCTAACGTTGCTACTAAAGGTGTCTTCGATGTTGACACTGACAGTGACGGCAGATGGATGGCTGAGAAGTTCAAAGGTCTTATTATGCAAATCGAAAGAGAGTCTAATAAGATTGCTTTAGACACAAGAAGAGGCAAAGGTAACTTTGTATTAGTATCTTCAGACGTAGCTTCTGCTCTTGCAGCTGCTGGTGTGATGGACTACTCTCCTGCATTGTCTACTTCACTAAATGTTGACGATACTGGTAATACTTTTGCTGGTGTTCTTAACGGAAGAATCAAAGTTTATGTTGATCCTTATGCAACTACTAACTTTGTATGTGTCGGTTATAGAGGTGCAAACCCTTACGACGCAGGTCTTTTCTACTGCCCATACGTTCCTTTAACTATGGTTAAAGCAGTTGGTGAGAATGACTTCCAACCAAGAATCGGATTCAAGACAAGATATGGAATGCAACAGAACCCATTCGTGGGAACTGCAGCAGGTGCTGGAACTAACCGTTCTAACCCATACTTCAGAATCTTCAGAGTTGACGACCTTATGGTTTCTGCATAAGAATCGTACACTTGATTCGACTAAGGGGACTCTTCGGAGTCCCTTTTTTTATCCGTAAAATTTAGCCTTATAAATAAAAGAATGGAAGAAAAAGAAAAGGTAGAAGACGGCCGCTGGAATTGGTGGGGTATGGTAAACATAGAAGAGGAAGAAGATGACACTGACAACGAATAAAAACTTTTTAAGTCCTGTAGGGTTTCAATTTAAGGTAAATGCACAACAGTTTCCTAATGTGGAGTATTTCTGTACTGCAGTTACACTTCCAAGTATCTCTTTAACAGAAGCAACTGTGCCTTATCGTGGTGCCAATCTTGGTATGACAGGGGATAGAATAAACTTTGATGAACTTGCTATTCGTTTTAATGTAACCGAAGATATGGATAATTACATAGAAATGTTTAATTGGATGCATAATATCATTAAAGACCCTAAGGGCGAATCTTACAAGTTTGATGCTACTCTATCCATATTAACTTCTCACAATAACGTAAGTAGGGAAGTAACATTTAGTGATTGTTTTCCTACAACACTTTCTGCAATAGAATTTTCTACACAGCAAACGGACATTGAGTACTTACAAGCAGACGCTAGTTTTAAATATACTTACTTTGAAATTAAATAATGGTTTACATTTGTCTTGTTTTGTAGTATAATAGTACTTAAAACAGAACATTCTTAAACCAGGGATTACATTATGAATAATTTAGAAAAGATACTAGAAATGTGGAAAAAGGATTCTCCTATAGATGATATGCGTCTTGATGAGTCCTCTAGAGATTCTGCAAAACTACACGCCAAATACCTAGAACTCTATAGTGTAAATAAAATCAGATTAAAGAAGCTCGATCTGGACTTTAAAGTAATCCTTAGAGACAAATTTATGCACTATAATGGTAAATTATCCAAAGAAGAAATGGATGAAAAGGGATGGGGCTATGATCCATTGAATGGTCTCACAGTACTTAAAGGTGATATGGATAAGTGGTATGATGCAGATCCTATCATACAAGAACATCAAGCCAAGATGGAATACCAAAAAGAAATCTGTGATACTCTAAAAGAGATTATGGAGAATATTAAATGGCGACATCAGAATATCAAGAATATGATTGAGTGGAGAAAATTCACTAGTGGAATTTAAGATATACGAACATCGTTATACCTTTGAAGGGCAGTTTGCATATGCTGCTGGCATGATAAAACATGCATTAGAACTTATGGGATATACCGAAGGAGATAATCCAGACTTGCACGTATATAACCACACTTGTCGCGATTTAGAACCTGATATGCCAGAGAATAGTATCATATTTAAACCAACTGCTCCTACGAGCCAACACTTTCAGATAGATAGAAATGGTTACGCCAATAGCTCAGATTTAACGTTTAATGATCCTACTCCTATTAGTGATTTTAGAAAATATAATAAAGCTGAGATTAACTATATTCAATCCCTTATAGAGAGAAGAGCCAATAAATGGGACCACTCTATACTGATAAATGGATGGAGAGAGGTGGAGGATGTAAGTGATGACCACATACTTGTAATCGGTCAAATGCCTAATGATGAAACCGTCGATGGTTTTGGTTGGCCTGGACACATACAGAGAATAGATACAATTCTAGATAAACTCGAAGGAGAAAATGTAGTTCTTAAATTGCATCCGAGATATAGACCACATACTGTTTGCGAAAAGCAATTATTAAGAAAGTGGGAAAAAATGGATATACAAATACTCAAAGGTTATGACACAATACACTCAGTATTACCTAAGACCCGAGTAGCTATATTGGATAATAGTACAGCTGGAATTGAATGTATGATGCATGATGTTCCGATGATAACATATGGGCATCCGGATTACCACTGGGTAACTAAAGATATCAGATCGCCGGTTCAATTAAAGGAATCCGTAAAAGACCTTAATTGGTATAATAAGGAATTAACGAGAAGGTTTTTATGTTACTACATTTTTGAATATCTTTGTTGTGATATAGATACTACTATTAATAGGTTACAAGAAATACTCTAATGGACATAATCAAGGTCAAAAAGAAGAACGAATCGTTTTTGGAAATACAGACCGAACCCTCTATAGAACAAGAACTAGCAGAACACTTCTGTTTCTATGTGCCTGGGTATAAATTCATGCCAGCATATAAGAATAGGATGTGGGATGGCAAGATCCGATTGTTTGACCTAAGAAAGAAAACACTATATACTGGATTATTCCAATATATGCAAGAATTTGCAAATGCTAGATGTTATGATATAGAACTTGATAATGGTGAGTATGGTATGCCAGGTGCCAAGAATGTTGTGGACATACCTGCACTTTTAAACGAACTTACTATAACGGCAAGTGGAGAAAAAATTACTCCTAGAGATTATCAGTTAAATGCATTAGAACATGCACTCACAAATAGCCAATCATTACTTTTATCACCTACTGCATCGGGTAAGTCACTTATCATTTACATGGCAGTAAGATTCTTTTTAGAAGCCTCTGACCAGAATGTATTATTAATAGTACCTACAACATCTCTTGTAGAGCAGATGTATTCAGATTTCGGCGATTACTCACAGTTTGATGAATGGGATGTAAATGAAAATTGCCATAAAATTTATGCTGGTAAGGAAAAATATAACATATCACAACGAGTAGTTATCACTACATGGCAGTCAATATATAAAGAAAAGTCTACATGGTTTCAGCCTTATGGTATGGTAATTGGCGATGAAGCTCACTCATTTAAGGCAAAGTCACTTACAGCCATATTAGAAAAATGTACAGAATGTAAATTTCGTATGGGTACTACAGGTACGCTTGACGGAACACAAACACACCAATTGGTACTAGAAGGTTTATTTGGGCCGGTTCACAAAGTCACTACTACAAAGAAATTAATGGATAGTGATGATTTGGCCAAGTTGGATATTAAAATATTATTACTTAAATATGCTGACGAATTTTGTAAAGAGAAACGCGACTATCAGGCTGAAATGGATTTTATAGTAAAGTATGATCCGAGGAATAATTTTATTTCTAATCTAGCTATGGATTGTGATGGGAACACACTCATATTATTCCAATATGTCGATAAACACGGCAAACCTCTACATGATAAGTTAAGGACTAAATTTGAAAAAATGAATATAACACAAAGGAAATTATTTTATGTGTCAGGAGAAACAGACGTTGACACTAGGGAAGAGATTAGGGCTATTACTGAAGAACAGGACGACGCTATTATCGTTGCTTCTATGGGCACTTTTTCAACTGGTATTAATATTAAACGCCTTCATAATATAATTTTTGCAAGTCCATCGAAGTCTCAGATTAGAGTATTACAAAGTATAGGTAGAGGATTAAGAAAATCAGCTGATGGCAGAAATACTATAGTGTATGACATTGCAGATGATTTACATTGGAAGTCCAGAAAGAATTATACATTAGTTCATGCGGCAGAGCGCATTAAAATATATTCAAAAGAAAAATTTGACTATGAGCTATTTGATATAAATATATAGTATGGAAAACTTAAATATAAGAAATTTTAAACTCATTAATGGCGATAATATCATTGCCTTGGTTAACTCTGATAATAGGGATAATTATATAGTGGAAAGACCTGTCGCTGTTTACAGCACTATGATAGGAGGCTATTCGTTTACTCCTTGGTTTCCATTTTCTGATAATAATAGAGTGTCTATTGATAAACATAATATAGTGGGTGATTCGGGCGTACAGAATGAAATTAAAAAGGAATACATGAAGTTCGCTCTGCAAAGAACTAAGTTTACGGCTCCTGAATCCCAAGAAGCTATTCTACAAAGAATTACGGATGAAATTGCAAACCGTTTTGAAGTCACAGAAGAAGTAACAGATGAGGACTATGAGCCAGTACCGACTGAGGAGATAATACATTAATATGGTATACCTCTACCCCCTCGGTGGACTATATTATTATATACCATAAAGCCCATTTTGTCAACACTTTTGATGAAAATAATTAAATCTTTTTTACAGATTTTTGTTTACAAATGAATGAAAGCATGTTATAATATACTAATTATGGAGGAAACCCAAGATGGCAAAACTAAAGCCTAGAGAAAAACCACATTATGTTAATAACCGAGAGTTCTCGGAAGCAGTCTTTGATTATGCTAAAGAAGTAGCTGCATGTCGTGAAAGTAAAACGCAACCACCTAAAGTGACAGATTACATTGCAAAATGTTTTATTAAGATTGCAGAGGGGTTATCACATAGACCAAACTTTGTAAGATATACTTACCGAGAAGAAATGGTTATGGATGCCGTTGAAAACTGTTTAAGAGCAATCGGCAATTATAATATCGAAGCATCTACCCGTACAGGTAAACCTAACGCATTCTCTTACTTTACACAGATATGCTATTTCGCCTTCATTAGGCGAATAACCAAAGAAAAGAAACAACAAGATATTAAGTTCAAGTTCATTGAAAAGATGGGTATTGAAGACTTTGTTGCAATGGGTATGGATAATGAAGGTGCACAACAAACCATGCAGTATGTTGACACACTTAGACAAAGAATTGATCAAGTAAAAACTAAAGATGCTAAGATCAAAGAATTTGCAAAAGAAGAAAAGGAAAGAGAAAAACTAGAACTCTTTATGGTATAATGAAATGAAAAATAGATTTGATTTAGAAACAGATATAATGCAAGCTTGGAACACTACAGAAGATATTGATTTAATTTATCATGCAACAGATAAGTTAAAGTTAAATGCTGAAGATTGTGATACATTACAAAACCAATTGCTAGGTCTAAAATATATTACAGAGCTACGATTTCAAAAGCTTTGGGATACATTTGAAAGTTTAATTAACAATGGAGTATTTAATGACTTGGAATCATAAACCCGCCGAAGAGAGACCGTATATTACATTGACTTGTAATCCATACGAAGATAAAAGTTCAACTAATACACGAATCACCATTGACGTAATGGAAAAAGATTTGAGCAAAGATGATATGATTGAAATATTAGAAAAATTTATGAAATCAATGGGTTATCATTTTAATGAAGGCGAACACTTAGGAATTGAATACGAAGGTTTATGATTAATATGTGGAAATATGAATGTAAAGCAGGCGTCTATTCAGAGACATCACTAATTAAACTTTTATGGACTATTCACAGCCATAGAATGTATCACTTAATTAATCATGGGAGGTATGCAGATTGAAAGTAGCAATATTAAATGATACCCATTGTGGGGTAAGAAACTCATCTGATATATTTTTACAGTATCAAGAAAGATTCTATCAAGAGATTTTCTTTCCTTACTTGAAAGAACATAATATCAAGAACATTCTACATTTAGGAGACTATTATGAACACAGAAAGTTCGTTAACTTTAAAGCACTTAATGCTAATCGTAAGCATTTTCTTGAGCCTATGCGCGATGCCGGTATTACTATGGATATTATACCCGGAAATCATGACGTATACTTTAAAAATACAAATGAACTGTGCAGCCTTAAAGAACTGTTGGGGTATTTTACCAGCAATGTAAATATCGTAATGAAACCTACTGTCTTGGATTATGACGGCCTAGGAGTTGCAGTTATACCATGGATTAATAATGACAACTATGAAGAATATACAAAGTGGGCAATGACGTGTGAAGCACCTATCCTTGGAGCCCATTTGGAGTTAAAGGGTTTTGAAATGATGGCTGGTATGCCTAATCCTCACGGTATGAATGCAGATGTATTCTCCAGATTTGAAATGGTATTATCGGGGCATTTTCACACTAAATCACATCAAGGGAATGTTCACTATCTTGGTTCACAAATGGAATTTACTTGGGCAGATGTTGATGATCCTAAGTATTTTCATATTTTAGACACAGAAACTAGAGAGATAACTGCTGTTCGTAACCCTATTACTATGTTTAAAAAGGTAATCTATGATGATTCTAATAAGGATTATAATGACGTAGATGTATCTGAGTATGAGAAAAAGTTTATCAAACTAATTGTTATAAATAAAAATGACTTATATATGTTCGATAAGTTTGTGGATAAATTACAATCCATTGAGACTTATGAACTGAAGATTGCAGAATCTTTTGAAGAGTATCTGGGAGAAAGCGTCGATGACGAGAAAATATCCCTAGAAGATACTACAGAACTGCTTGATTCGTATGTTGATGCTGTTGACACAGAACTCGATAAAGAGCACATTAAGGTAGAACTAAGAAAGCTATATACTGAAGCACAAAATCTAGAGGTAGTATGATACATTTTAAATCATGTAAGTGGAAGAATTTCCTCTCCACTGGTGATGAATTCATCGAAATAAAACTTGACAAATCCCCAACCACACTCATAGTAGGACAAAACGGCGCTGGTAAATCTACTTTACTAGATGCATTGTCGTTTGGTCTTTTTGGTAAACCTCATAGAGATATAGGTAAGTACCAACTAATCAATTCTATTAACGAGAGAAGGGCTCTAGTAGAAGTAGAGTTTGATATTGGTAATGCAGAGTTTAAAATTGTAAGAGGTATTAAACCTAACAAGTTTGAAATTTGGCAAAACGGAAACATGATTAATCAGGCATCTAATGCCAGGGACTTTCAGAAGTTCTTAGAAACCAATATACTAAAACTTAATCATAAGAGTTTTCATCAAGTGGTAGTATTAGGTAGTAGTTCGTTTATTCCATTTATGCAGTTACCAGCATGGAGCCGTAGAGCAGTTATTGAAGACCTATTGGATATCCAGATATTCTCTAAAATGAATATGCTCTTAAAAGAAAGAAATTCAAAGATACGCGATGAGTTAACTGATATTAATCATCAGATTGAGTTATATAAAACCAAAATGGATGCTCAAGAAAGATATATCAAAGACTTGCAATCTATTAATAAGGATATGATAGAACAAAAAAGATTGTCTATGGAAGACCATAAGAGTGAAATAACCAAACTGTTTGAAGAATCAAAAACCGTAGGTAAAAATTTAACAGCATTAATACAGGCAGAAGAAAAGTCACAAACCATATTTATGGATAGAATGTCAGACATTAAATCTGCACAGTCACAGAATAATAATAAAATCAAATCATTAGTAAAGGACGCAAGATTCTTTGAAGATAATGATAACTGCCCTACTTGTGAACAAGAGATTTCTCTTGATATCAAGAAAACAAAACTAGCTGATATTAAGAAAACTGCATCTGACATTCAAAGTGATATAGAAAATATACAACGAGAAGTAGGCATTGCTGAAAAAGAAGGTATTGAAATCAAGAATAAGTTAAATGAGTTGAGACAAAGACAACAACGCATTAATTCCAATAATGATAAGATATCAGTAATACAAAAAGAAGTAGATAAAATACAAAAAGAAATTTCTAATTTATCTGGACAGTCGGGTGACCTTAAAGGTGCCAAGAAAGAACTAGAAAAGGTAAGAAATTCTAAAGATAGTTGCACAGAGAAAAAATTGGCATATGTAGAAGAACGCACATATAATGAGGTTATCGGCGAGATGTTAAAAGATACCGGCATTAAAACCAAGGTGATTAAGCAATACTTGCCAGTAATGAATCGACTAATCAATCAGTATCTGCAGGTACTGGACTTTTTTGTGGCATTTCACTTAGATGAAAATTTTAACGAGACTATCAGATCAAGGCATCGTGACTCGTTTAACTACGCATCCTTTTCCGAAGGGGAGAAACAAAGAATTGACTTGTCTCTACTCTTTACATGGAGACAGATTGCAAAGATGAAAAATAGTGCGGCCACAAACCTATTAATTTTGGATGAAACATTTGACTCTAGCTTAGATGTGGATGGGGTAGAAAACCTAACCAAGATACTAAGTACACTAGATGATAATTCAAATGTCTTTATTATATCCCACAAAGGCGACCTACTAGAGAACAAGTTCCGTAGCAAGATCGAGTTCTTCAAACATAAGAATTTCAGCAAAATCCGATAGTTTTGTTACATTTGTGTTACATTCTTGTAACTTTTTTAAAAAAAGTGCAAAAAAGTGTTGACAAATGGTGCTATATGTGATATGATATACCTATATTCAAAGATAAGGAGTGGATATGACAAAATCTCAATTACTACCCAAACTACTGGCAAAAGAGAATGTTACCATCAAGCATGGTAATTATAAGACTGCCTGGTTTGATATCAAGAGCCGTACCCTTGGTCTTCCATTGTGGGAAGATATGCACAAGGATGTGTACGACCTATTTATTGGTCATGAAGTTGGCCACGCTCTGGAAACACCATTCGAAGGATGGCATGATAGTCCAGAAAAGTTAAAGGGTTGTCCTAGGTCTTATATTAATGTGATTGAGGATGCTAGAATTGAAAGAAAAATCCAAGACAGATATCCCGGCCTGGTTGCTTGTTTCAACCGTGGCTACAAACATCTTCTTGATAAAGAATTCTTCGGACCTCTTGACGACCTAGATTGGGATCAAATCAAGTTAATCGACAAAATCAACCTTAAGACCAAACTCGGATCAAAGATGGAAGTACCTTTCTCTTCCGAAGAAAAGGTGTTCTTGGATAGGTCACTTAAAACAGAAACATTTGATGAGGTACTTGATCTTGTAAGGGATATCTTGGCATGGACTAAAGAAAACCAAGACGAACTGATTCAGAAACCAGAACCTGCTCCAAGTCTTGATAAGTCTAACCAACAAGGAAAACAAGAAAGTCAAGAACAAGGAGGCCATGATGATTATGAACAAGAAGAAAATAGTGCAGATGAACAATCCTCAACTAATTCTTCGGTTAATGAAACTGAGGAATCAGAAGATGGAGAAGTCAATGTCGGCGTCAAGTCTCCTGAACCTCAACATACCGAAGACGATATTTCAGTTACCGATACTATTTACAGGCAGAAAGAAAAAGAACTAACCGGGGTTAATGAAAATTCTCAACCAGTCTATATGGATGACGTCAGTAAGGAAATCATTTCTAAGGCCGTGATTGACTTTGGTAAACTTACCGAGGCAAGGAACCAGTTTGAAAAATACACAAAAGAATCCGAAGGGGAATATTATACTGTATTTGATTATTCAGAATTCCCTCAATACCTAAAGAATGTCAAAAAGAATGTTCAAGTTGCTGTAAAGGAATTTGAAATGAGAAAAGCGGCATACAGATATACCAGAGCACAAACTGCCAAGACTGGCAGAATTGATGTGAACAAGTTATGGTCTTACAAGACTAACGAAGACATATTCTTTACTGCTACTAAACTGGCAGATGCAAAGAATCATGGAATGATGCTTCTCATTGATATGTCTGGCTCTATGTCGAACTCAATGACTCATGTAATGGATCAAGTTGCTCACTTGGTTATGTTTTGTAAGTCTGTAAATATACCATTTGAGGTATACGGATTTACTTCAACAAATCC
>Ga0075463_10000156_pt1 | contig 20577 bp, 25 predicted proteins | sample DEB08_DNA_14_FD_77579 | JGI IMG/M metagenome (GOLD analysis project Ga0075463, IMG submission 77579) | Aqueous microbial communities from the Delaware River and Bay under freshwater to marine salinity gradient to study organic matter... | ecosystem: Environmental > Aquatic > Marine > Coastal ...
TTAATGGCAGATCGCTGGGAACGATTGGGTGTTATGTCTGACCGAGTCAGTATGATAACTGTAACTACCGATGCAGCCCGTGCAGACACATACGAAAAGTTGAGACGAGGCGGCAAATGGGATAATGTCAACAGAAACTTAAAATGGTTGCAGCAAAAAAAGCAAGAAACTAAAATGGCATTTCACATGCGTATGGTTGTTCAATACGATAACTATCAAGAGATCGAAGAGTTTTATAACTATTCAAAACAACTAGGTGCTGATGTTGTTGAATATGGGCGTATCACAGACTGGGGGACATTCGGTAATCAATTCCATAAACACGATGTGTTTGATCCCAATCATCCCGAATATCAATCAGCACAAGATATTCTAAATCGAATAAAAGCAAAACCGGATATATTTTTATCTGGTGGACTATCATAGTGCTAGACAAATTTCATTTTGTGTGTTATATTACACTTAACTTTTAATAGGAGATCTAAATGAACGATAAAGTTTTCAACACAGAAGAAAAAGCCAAACTAACTCAGCTCATTAACGAAGGTATGCAAGTGATGCACGAAGTTGAAGCTCTCAACGGTGGACTTAACGACACAATCAAAGCAGTAGCAGAGGAAATGGAAATCAAACCCAATGTTCTCAAAAAAGCTATTCGATTAGCACACAAAGCCGAGTTTGGTCGTGAAAAACAAGATCATTCGTTGCTTGAAAACATCATGGAAACGGTGGGTCGTACTTTGTAATGATGCAAGTATATCAGCACTGGGATCCGTTGAAAAAATGTATAGTGGGAAGAACTTATCCCCCTGAGTTTTATTCTTGGATAACCAATAGTGCAACTCGTAATCGTTTTGAAAAACTTGCCGAAGAAACCGAAGAAGACTATCAAAGCCTTATATCACTTTTGCAAGATCGATTTGGTGTCGATGTGGTTCGGCCCGAGTTTCCTGAAGATATCAACACATTATATATCGACGGCAAATGGGTACAACCTCCTACTGCACCACGTGATTACTTTTTAATGATTCATAACAAATTTTGGGTGCCCACTGTACCCAATGCCAGTCATGCATGGGGACTCTATTACCGACAAAACAAACAGAATTGGTGGGGTGATTATGTACGTCCCAGTGATTTTTACGATGCATTTCCAGAACATGCTCAAGAGGTTCGTGAAGGATTTGCTCAATTTCAAACAGTCGATCAAAAACATCTAGATGCCAAGCTGCAATTTTACACACATATTTTTGACCAAATACGTGACAGCGGCAACGAAATTTGCGAGACAGATCTTGACTTTATCAACGGATGCTTTGTCAGTCGTATAGGTGAAGATTTGTTTTTTGCAACACAAACTTTTCATGATGACAAAGCAGCATTGCTCAACCAAGTCAATGCTAACTTTCCCACCACTAACAATAAAATTGTCAATGCAGGAGGACACGGTGATGCTGTATACTGTCCAGTAACACCTGGATTGATCATCAGTCTCAACGACATTCCCACTTATCAAGACACATTCCCGGACTGGGAAGTGGTTTACCTGCCTCCCAGTGATTATGCACACATGCGAGAATTTGAATGGAGTATGAAGCGCAATAAAGGAAGGTGGTTCTTTCCGGGATTTGAAAAAGATCCAAACATGATTGACATGGTTGATCATTACTTTGATGAGTGGGTCGGAGAAGTACACGAAACTGTTTTTGATGTTAACATTTTAGTAGTAGATCCAAAAAATATTGTTGTAAGCGCACACAACGACATTGTCGAAAAAGCCTGTGCTAGATACGGAATCGAAGTACATATACAACCATTTAGACACAAATACTTCTGGGATGCTGGCATACATTGTATCACAAACGATCTTGATCGTGCAGGCAATTGTGGTAAATTTTTAACTTGACATTTGACAAAAAGGTGTGTACACTTGTATAGTAATTCTAACACAAGGAGAACACCATGCAAACGCTTATTGGATTGTTTGTTTTGACTTTTATACAGTCAGGTCAACCGTTTATGTTTTGTATATCCGGCTGTTAAACGGCCTAAATACCGTTGTACTGAGTCGCTGGCATTACCAGCATGTAAAAAGGTTAGTGGGCCACAAGCCACAGGAGAAACATGAGTTATATTGATGCACTGTTTGATCGCAATCGCGATCGTATACACATTGTTGGTCGTCGTGACGGTGAAAGATATTTCACCGAATACCCGGCTAACTATGTGTTTTATTATGATGACCCAAAGGGTAAATTTAAGTCAATATACAACACACCGGTGTCAAGATTTTCCACTCGCAGCAACAAAGAATTTCGTAAAGAAATGGCCATTCAAAAAGGCAAACAGTTTTACGAAGCCGACATCAATCCAGTATTTCGTTGCTTAGAGGAAAATTACAAAGGTATAGACGCTCCAAAAATGAATGTTGCGTTTTTTGACATCGAGGTTGATTTTGACAAAGATCGAGGATTTTCTCCTCCCGATGATCCTTTCAATCCAATTACTGCTATCACTTTATATCTAGACTGGCTTGACAAGCTGGTGACTTTGGCTATTCCTCCCACACACATGAGCGACGAAACTGCTGAAGAAATTGCCAGTGAATTTGATAACACTTATATTTTTCGTGACGAAGGAGAACTTCTTAAAACATTCTTGAGTCTTATTCAAGAAGCAGATGTTCTCACTGGCTGGAACAGCGAGGGATATGATATTCCGTACACTGTGATGCGGACTACTCGTGTTCTCAGCAAAGACGATACACGGCAATTTTGTTTGTGGGATCAACTACCAAAGCAACGTACTTTTGAACGATTTGGGGCAGAAAATATTACATTTGACTTGATTGGTCGAGTACACATGGATTACATGCAACTGTACCGCAAATACACATACGAAGAACGACACAGTTATGCATTGGATGCAATTCTAGAATACGAAGGACTCGAAGGCAAAACCAAGTTCGAAGGTACACTGGATCAGTTATACAATCAAAACTTTAAGAAGTTTATTGAATATAACCGGCAAGATGTCAACGGTATTGCTGAAATGGATCGCAAATTAAAGTTTTTAGATCTAGCAAACACACTGGCACACGAAAATACAGTGTTGTTGCCAACCACAATGGGTGCTGTTGCAGTTACAGAACAAGCAATTATCAATGAAGCACACGAACGTGGTATGGTTGTTCCATCACGCCGCAGAGACGGAAACAGCAACGATACACAAGCTGCCGGAGCATATGTTGCATATCCCAAAAAAGGCATGCACGATTGGATTGGCAGCATTGACATCAACAGTCTATATCCATCGGCTATTCGAGCTTTAAATATGGCTCCCGAAACAATTGTTGGACAATTGCGTCCAACAATGACTGACCGACATATTTACGATCGGCAGGAAAAAGGAATGAGCTTTGCAGCAGCATGGGAAGGATTGTTTGGTACACTCGAATACGAGGCTGTCATGGAAAAGCGTCGCGATACCGAACTGATTATCGACTGGAAAGACAATACCGAAACTGTACATTCAGCTGCCGAAGTTTGGAAAATGATATTTGACAGCAACCAACCCTGGTTGTTGAGCGCAAACGGTACAATTTTCACATACGAAGTCGAAGGTGTTATTCCAGGTTTACTAAAACGTTGGTACGCCGAACGTAAAGTGATGCAAAAGACATTGCGTGAATGTGACGAAAGCGAAAAAGAGTACTGGGATAAAAGGCAGCTGGTTAAGAAGATTAACTTGAATAGTTTGTATGGTGCTATTTTGAATCCAGGTTGTAGATTCTTTGACAAACGCATCGGACAATCAACTACACTTACAGGTAGAGCCATAGCCAAACACATGGATGCCAAGGTAAACGAAATTGTCACAGGCGAATATGATCATGTTGGCGAAGCAATCATATACGGTGATACAGATTCGTGTTATTTCAGTGCGTGGCCGGTGTTGAAAAAAGAAGTCGAAAGCGGTGCAATGACATGGAATAAAGAAACATGTATACAGTTGTATGACACCATTGCTGAACAAGTCAACGAAAGTTTCCCGGCGTTTATGGAGCAAGCATTTCATTCTCCAAGGTCAATGGGAGAAATTATTGTTGGCGGCCGTGAAGTAGTTGCATCTCGAGGATTGTTTATTACTAAAAAGCGATATGCAGTAATGATTATAGACCTCGAAGGACGAAGACTTGATGTTGATGGCAAACAAGGCAAAGTAAAAGCCATGGGTCTAGACTTGAAGCGGTCAGACACACCAAAAGTTATTCAAGACTTTTTAAGTGATGTTTTGTATGATACTCTAACCGGTAGTACCCGAGATGAAATTGTTGAGAAAATACGCGACTTTAAGTACAAATTCAAAGAACGCCCGGGGTGGGAAAAAGGCTCCCCCAAGCGTGTAAACAACTTGACCATGTATACACAAAAGGAGCAAAAGCAAGGTAAAGCAAACATGCCCGGCCATGTCAGAGCTGGTATGAATTGGAATACATTACGGAGAATGAATTCCGACAACTACTCGATGAAGATTATTGATGGAATGAAAGTGATTGTTTGCAAACTAAAATCAAACATGATGGGTTGGACATCGGTTGCGTATCCCACCGATGAACTTCATTTACCCGAGTGGTTTTGTGAATTGCCATTTGATGATGCAGCAATGGAAGAAACTGTAATCGACGGCAAAATTAGTAACCTGTTAGGTGTGTTGGATTGGGATCTTAAATCAGCAACAAACACAGATAACACGTTCCAAAGTTTATTTGATTTTTCATGAATTTAAGTGATATAGTAGAATTTCGTAATTATTTAGATCGAATCGATCATACACAACTGCTTCAGCAATCTACCCAAGAAGCTCGATCCATCAAGAATTACCTTGATGTTACACAGCCACGTTACGATGATTTATGTGATGCAGTTGGATTCGAGCTTAAGAATATCGAACAACACATTAACTTGTTTAGTGCAAATGTCGGCAGCATTCGTGATCGGGTGCAAACAGATATTGTTGCCCGAGAACCAGAATATTACCAAAAAAGTCAACAACTTTACCAAGAAGGATTGAACGATCCACACGATTACATACTCGACCGTAGTCCAGTACTTGAAAAACAACAAGTGGAATTTGTAAGCGGAAGAATCAACCTTTACTGCGACTGGAAGCATGTTGGACTTATTTTACGTCCTGGGAGAGAAGAATGGATACGTTCAATGGTGAGCTTGGATCCGTTGTACATAGTAGACACCAACTGGGCACTGTTGTCTCCGGCTATAGAACGCTTTAATCCGGTGTATCAAACAAGGTTGAGACCTTATGTAATCACTGAAAGATCAATGAATGAAATGATGTCAATGCTGCCCACTTATCAGTTTGATGTAGTGTTTGCATATAACTTTTTTAATTTTAAATCAATTGAAATAATTGAAAGATATTTGACAGAATTTTTCGAGTTAATGGCATTTGGTGGTGTAATGATGTTTACCATCAACGACTGTGACCGTCACCATGGTGTAAGAAATTGCGAACGAAATTATTCTTGTTATACACCGTTGTCGCGAGTTTTAGATTATGCACGTGAAGTTGGATTTACAGTTGAAACTATCCACTATCTTGACGGTGCTACAACTTGGGTTGAATTGTTCAAGCCTGGGTCAAGGCACAATCTACGTGGAGGTCAGGTGCTGTCAGAAATACGTCCAAAATTAAAAAATAACAAAAAATAAATTGCCAAAAAAATTGACTATACTGTCGAAATGTATTATAATTAAAATCACACAAGAAAGGATTGTGAAGTATCATGAGAGATCACTTATTGGACTTGGTCGAACACACGTTTGACTTGGGTTGTATTGACCTAGTAAAAATTTCCGGAACAGACACAGCTACAGTAATTGACGCACTTGCTGAAGATAAAAGCGTGGTTGTATCTGGAGAATTCAGCGCTCCGGTTGCTGACTTTATTGGAACGTTTGGTATGCCAAACTTGAGCAAACTTAAAATATTGCTTAACATTTCAGAATATCGAGAAGATGCTGAGATTACTGTACGCCGGCAAGAGCGCAACGGCGAACAAGTGCCAGTGGGTTTGCATTTTAAAAACAAGAGCGGCGACTTTAAAAATGATTATCGGTTCATGACAGCCGAAGTAGTTGCTGAACAGCTCAAGACTGTTAAGTTTCGTGGAGTCAACTGGGATATTCAATTTGAACCATCAGTAGCATCTATTCAAAAACTCAAAATGCAATCTAGTGCAAATGCCGAAGAAGACAATTTTAAAGTTCGTGTTGAAAACGGAAATTTAAACTTTTACTTTGGTGATCATTCAACACATGCCGGAGAGTTTGTATTTCAAACTGGTGTCACTGGTGCATTAACACACCAATGGGCATGGCCGGTGCAACGTATTATCAGTATCTTAAATCTTCCTGGCGATAAAACAATGAGTATCAGCAATGAAGGTGCAGCCGAAATTGTAGTCAATTCAGGCATTGCTCGTTATCAATATCTACTACCAGCACAGAGCAAGTAAATGGGTGAACTAGCAACAGCAATTAGTATACTAGCTATTATTATAGGTGGCTTTTATGTTATTGCAGTAACAGAGATGAATAAACGTAGATGAAAACTAACCTCACCGAAGCACAAAATGACTATGCTGTTTTTTTGCCAGCAATAAGCGGATTTTATGCCACTTATATCGGTCGACAACGACACGAAGAATATGTTCCAGCAGATCGAATGCCCACTGCTATAACTGACATGGAACAGCTGAACTGGCTTAATCCGCAAAAAGCACTGTTTCCTTATCGGTGGAGTTTGTATTCAGCTGGACATGCCAACTTGGATTTAACTAAATCAGTTCCAAAAGAAGACATGGTTCGTGATAGAGATCCCAACAGTTTTATATTAGCTGACTCAGGCGGGTTTCAGATTGCCAAAGGTGTGTGGCCTGGTGAATGGGCCAATCCCAAATGCCCAAATGCAAAAAAGAAACGAGATGCAGTGTTGGAATGGCAAATGGGTATTGCAGATTATGCAATGACAATGGATATTCCAACATGGACAAGTACCAACCCCGAGTGGGCTAAAGCAAGCGGCATTTACAGTTATCAAGATGCAGTCACAGGCACCAACTATAACAACGATTACTGGATGGCAAATCGTTATGGCGATACCAAAATACTAAATGTATTGCAAGGTGCCAATCATGCTGATGCTGATTCGTGGTATGAAACAATGAAGCACTATTGCGATCCCGACAAGCACGAGCGTCATTTCAATGGCTGGGCAATGGGTGGACAAAACATGTGCGACATTCACTTGGTGTTACGCAGACTGGTTACACTGATACACGATGGATTGCTTGAACAGGGCGTACACGACTGGATGCACTTTTTAGGTACCAGTAAATTAGAATGGGCAGTTATACTAACAGACCTACAACGTGCAGTACGAGCAAATCACAATGCCAACTTTACTATTTCGTTTGACTGTGCAAGTCCTTTCCTTGCCACAGCAAATGGACAACTATATCATAGCATTGTCACAGAAGATAGGGAAAAGTGGAGTTATCGAATGGAACCCACTATTGACAATAAAAAATTCTCGTCTGATCAACGTATGTTCCGCGATGCTGTGATACAAGAAGGTATTCATAAAAACTTCGAAGATTCACCAATTAGTTCAAGAATGACAGCTGGAGATATTTGCTGGTATGGTCCAGGTGACCTAAATAAAATTGGTAAAGAAGGTAAAACTTCGTGGGACAGCTTTAGCTATGCATTGCTAATGGGACATAATGTTTGGATGCATATAGAAGCAGTGCAACGTGCCAATAGAGTATACGATTCAGGGTTGGGTCCTGACATGTTGTTGCATCCATTGGACCCACAGTATAATGTGCGTGAATTAATTAATCGAATTTTTGAACAAAAAGATAGAAAAAAGTCCTTGCAATTGATAGACGATCATGCTAATATATGGGAAAGAGTGATAGGAACAAGAGGTTACACCGGAAAACGTGCAGTCAACGCAACAACAATGTTTAATGCACTATTTGACACTGCACAAGAAGAACAAGAGCTAGTCCAAGAACTCAACCCCCAACTGCTAGATAATCTTGAAATGACTACTGACTAGGAGATAGATATGAGCGAAGCAAGAATTGATTCGTTACGTAAGAAACACTCTAAACTCAATCAAGAAATTGATGACATCGAACGTCGTGAACTAGTAGATCAACAATATATAAAAAAATTAAAAAAGCAGAGGCTAGCTCTCAAAGACGAAATTAAACTGTTAACACTCAAGCAAGGAGCAAGCAATGGATCGTCCAGGACACGAAACAGTTGACTTTTTCACAGGCATCGAAGTTGAAAAAACACCTGCATATGGATTGCCAACACTATTTGTTGTTGGCATACAGTCTATAGAAGATATTGAAGAACACTATAGATCGAACTCATGTGAACACATTTTCTTTGGTGCCAATCATAGCTTTTCACCTACAATAGCAGACGAAGACAGCTGGATACCCTGGGAAGACATGATCTATTATTTCCTTAAGAGAAATTTCTTATGTACTTTAGATATTCCTATTACACATATTGAACCGTTTCACGAAACTGGATTTTGTGAGCACAATACATTTATCCCACAAATTCGTATTTCGTTGCCATACATCGAATTATTCAACTACAACACCATGATCAAACTTGACGATAAGGATTTTAACAAATCAAATCCAGGTGTTTGGTGTCATGGCTTGCACGACTTGATGGCAAGAGACAAATTCACAGACTGGTCACAATACAAAAACGACAAGGAAGTTCAATGACTGAAGTAGAAACACTGTATCGAATAACACCATGCGATAAAAAAAGTATTGAATTTGAAATTGAAACATATCAGCTTGACAGCCAAGGTGCGTATCTTAAAGGGTTTACTGCACAGTTTCGATATCGTTGGGGAGTTGGTTTTAGAGAAATCGATGATGCAGTTTTTGAATACGAATTACGTGACGGTGTTCATTGTGATCCTACTTTGGGTTGGGGCGGAGAGCTTGATGATCTTGTTGCTGTCTGGGTAGATTTTGATGGAGAATGGGATGCCGAAGAGCAAGAACTAGTTCGCCAATACATCGAAGGTGAACAACAAGATGACGAAGGTCGATCAGGCGAGGCATGGATATTTGATGGTGATCACGAATTTGAAATAGAACAGGATTTTATTAAAATATACGGTCCAGTAAAAATTGATTTGGTAGATGCAAAAGGTTATGGTGATTCAGCTGTAATTAAAGAAAACATCGGCACTGAATAAAAATGGTCGACAATCGCACAGAAGAACGTTATTATGAATATATGTTACGCAGAACAAGAGAGGAAGATGCTAAAATGAACCAAGCAGAACGCGAACGCATCGAAGTAGCAAAGCAACACGCAGATCGCAAAATTTGGGTTACATTTCAACGCGAAGGCATTCATAGATATCCAGCAGCAGCTGATGATCCTATGTTGGCAACCGGTGATGAATATGATGTTTCGTTTCTAGGTGTGCCACACAGACACATATTCCATTTTCGTGTATGGATAGATGTGTTTCACAACGATAGAGACATTGAGTTTATACAATTCAAACGGTGGTTGCAGAATCTCTATCGAGATGGTGTATTGCAACTTGACTATAAAAGTTGTGAGATGATGGCAGATGACTTATATATACAAGTAGCAGGAAAATATCCTAATCGAACTGTTTGGATCGAAGTCAGCGAAGATGGAGAAAACGGTGCAATTATACATTATGATGTTGTATCTGCTGAATAAGAAAACATAAACATAAACCTGTAAAAATAACAAGGAATATACACGATGACATTGAAAGCCAACCGAGGTGTTTATATTCAAGTCAACCAAATTTTTGACGATCTCGACAATTTTTTACAATTTTGTAAAGATTTTGGCTATCGCTTTAACGAGCGTGATTTATATAATTGGAAAAGTTATTCTTGGCAACAATATAATAAATTTCTTCAAAACAAACCAGCAAAAAACATGTGGGAAGTTGATGCAAAACGTAGGCACAGATGATACATGTTTTTTACGGATGTGGTAGTTTTGGTAGCACAATAGAATATGTGCTAAAGACACCCACCCTAATCGATCCGTTAGCTGACTTACCAATTTTAGCTGACGGATCTATGCACTTGTTTGACAAACAGTGCCATATCACCGAGGTCGATGATGTTGAGACAATATTATCACTCGGTGATAATTCTATTACAACACCAATATATCCTTTGCAAACACTCAAGTTACCAGACCTGATTGATCTATTTCGGCAGTTGCCTTCATGGCAGCAAGATTATAAAATTTTAATTTATCAACCCAACCTCGAAGCAGTTGAAATTAATTTATTATTTCAATATCACAAAGTTTGTGCTGGTTCAGTAGTAAAAATGGGCCTTGCTCCTATTGTAGGTAACAACAGTCACAATATTCGAGCATGGAATCCTAATTATACCAACTGGAATCAAATGCAAACATGGGAACTTCGAGAATGGTTGAGTATCTTTTATCCGGAATATGCTCAAGAACTCAATTGTGCTATCGATTCAGTAGATTCAGATTGGTTTACTATCTCTAACACTGACATTTTATATCACCCACAACAGTCGTTTAAAGCAGTGCTTGATTTTTGCAAACTTCAAATCACAACACCGATTGATCAATTTGCTAGCAATTGGAAAACTGCGCAACAGTATGTCGTTGATGAGTTTGATCTCGTGGCAAAAATCGTCGATTCGGCTGTTGGAGGAAAAGAGTTTGCTTGGAAAGAAATGAATATTGTAGCCGAAGCAATTGTGCAACAGCGGTTGAGACAAAAAGGTTTTGAGATTAAATGCGACGGCCTAAATATCTTTCCAACCAATGCTGCTGAATTACACAAACTTTTGTATAAACACTAAGAGGTAAAAATGCAAAAAACATTAACTTTAGAACAATTGAGGAAAATTTTTAGAGATAACAATATTGAATACGTTATCTCAGAAATCGACGGACAACTAGTTAAAATAAATGTATGGGTTGATGAGATCAATAACCAGTTTGATGAAAAAACACTTGACTTGTTTGACAGTTGATAGTATAATAACATTTACACCGGTAGACCAAGGATTCAGAATAGATGAGAAAATTATTTTATATGGGACTCGAAAGTTACGAAGCCCGTTACACATTACAACTCACCGAATGGAATCGTCGAGTTTTTGAACGACGAGGTATCAACTGGGTAAATGTACCCGGAACCACAATTGATGATACAAAAGCAATTAGTGTGGGGCAGGTTCTAGATGCACACGGGAGATCGTACTTTGGTATGAGTCAGCTCATGAATCTAGTGCAAATGATGCGCAACGGAGAATGTAGTGGGGAAGATGTAGTTTATTTTGAAGATATGTTCCAGCCCGGTATGGAAAGTTTACCTTACATTATGTGTCAAATACCTGAAGAACAGCGTCCTCGAATATACCTGCGGTGTCTAGCACAAGCTGTAGACCCTGATGATTTTGTACATGTTTGGGGTATGAGCAAGTGGATGAGCTTGTATGAACAGATGTGTAATGAAATTCCAAATGTACATATTCTTGCAACCAACGAAGAAATGGTTGCACACATGCGTATTGCAAACTGGACTGCGCCAATTTATAACATCTCGGGTTTGGCATTTGGAAAACAAGAAGTTTTAGAACGAGTTGACAACAAAGTAAAACCGTTTTTAGAACGAACAAGACGAGTTGGATTTGCAGCAAGATTTGATCAAGAGAAGCAGCCTGATTTCTACATGGATCTAGCAGAAAGATTTAATCAGATCGATCCAACAACCAAGTTTGCAATTTTCCAAGGCGGTGCTTTACGCAGCAACAATGCTGCTTATGTTGAACGTGCAAGACAATTAGAGTCGCAAGGCATACTTGAAATTTATGAAAATCTCAGTAAAAACCAATATTACGAAATGTTGTCAGACACACGAGTATTATTCAACTGTGCCTTGCAAGACTGGGTAAGTAACACAGTGAGTGAAGCTGACACACTGGGAGCAAATGTATTGTATCCAGCATATCGTTCGTTCCCGGAAACATTTGCAAACGACCTTGACCGGCTGTATGTGCCATGGAGCCAAGACGATGCTGTAGCAAAACTCAACAACTTGTTAGAGCAACCGCATCATAACATGGGTCTAATCAGTGACTGGACAGACGGTACAGTTGATCGAATCATAGATATTGTCGAAGGCAACGGAGAACAATGGCAGCGTAATGGAAATCGTTATAGAGATTATGTAGCTGATGCTAAATTTAATGTAAACAAAATTGAGGAATAATATGAGTAAAACTATTGCAATAACCGGTGCTACAGGATTTGTTGGTGGTGAAACATTACTGGATTTCAAGGATCACGGTCATCGTGTAATTGCAATTGACAATCGGCCGCCACCAGAACATTTACAAGGAATTGCTGATCAACAAGTTGTTGCCAGTTATGCCACTGAAGACGCATTCCGTGCTATTGAGGCAGCAGGAGTTGATGCTATTGTACACTGTGGTGCTACTAGCTTGGTTGGGCCGAGTGTAAAAAACCCCTCTTTCTATTACGAAAACAATGTGATTGGCACCAAACGACTCATGGATTTTGTTGTTGAGCACATGCCTTCGGTGAGATTTATTTTTTCAAGTTCAAGTTCGGTGTATGGTGAACCAGTAATGGTTCCGATTTCAGAAGTTGATCCGCCGCAACCGTTGAGTCCGTATGGCGAAAGCAAACTCATGACAGACATGATGTTAGCCAGCTATCATACTGCTTACAACTTTGATTATGTGAGTTTTAGATACTTTAATGCAGTAGGCGCTGATCCACAAGGCAGGCACGGACAAGAACCACGAGCAACACACATTATTGCTAGAGTATTAGAAGGCATTAGAGACGGTGGTGAATTTACTCTTTTTGGAAACACATATCCAACCCCAGACGGTAGTTGTGTGCGAGACCATGTGCATGTTGCTGACTTAGCACGAGCACACAGAATGGCCCTAGAGTCTGACTTTGAAGGCGGCGTATACAATGCCGGCATCGGTCACGGCGTTTCTAATCTCGAAGTAATCAAGATGGCTGAAGAAGTAACTGGACAAAAACTCAATTACAAAATTGGTGAGGCACGTCCGGGAGATCCATCGCAGTTGACAGCAGTCAATGATCGACTTGTCAATCAAGGATGGGCAGCCGAATACACGTTGCATGATATGATAACACATGCGTGGAGTTGGTACATGAAGTCACACAACCAGGTAGCCGCATAACATGGCCGGAGTAATGAAAAATCTCAAACACTTGCCATATTCAGGAGCAGGAGCAGTTTCTGATCCCATGCTTGGTGCTGTGATTGATCAAATTGTAGAAGATAAACAAGTGACTGCTTGGTTAAATGATCGAGATATTCATCATCAATTTGTGAGTGATTATAGAAACTGGATATTGGCAAGCGAGCTTAATCAATTTCACGGACTTGGTAATTTTCCTGTAGCAGTCACAGGACAAGGCACTACAGAAGGATTTGATAAATTTTATTTAAAAAATCGCAATCGGCGTTTTCGTTGTTATCGAGGAGAATACATGTATCATGCAGCAGCTTGGAGAAACTATTTTCCAGATTGGTGCAGAATCGAGGACGACGAAATTCGATCCAACGATGCAGTTGTTGTTAGTATGCCGTTTAGTGACACTGGAGACATACACCCAGACATGTCAAGGGTATTAGATGAATGTGATCGTTTGGGTGTTCCAGTGTTGGTTGACTGTGCATTTTACGGAATTTGCAACGGAATTGAATTTGACTTTGATCGAGAATCAATCACCGATATTACTTTTAGTCTCAGCAAAACTTTTCCCATCAGCCATGCTCGAACCGGAATGCGATTGACTCGAACAGATGATGACGATCCCATGTTGGTGCATCACAAAACCAACTATGTGAATAGAATATCTGCCGGTATAGGTATTGAACTAATGTCGTTGTACAGTGCCGATTACAATACCAAGAAATGGCAGCAAACACAGCTAAAGTTTTGTCAACAGCTCGATGTTGAGCCAAGCAAATGTGTGATATTTGGTCTTGGTGACGACAACTGGAACGTTTACAATCGAGGAAGGTCGAGCAATCGTTTGAATTTTGCTGATTATCTATATGGAGGAGAATTACCCAATGAATAAAGCATTTGCACAACTATTATTTTTACTGACACTATTTGTGTTCAGCATGTTTACTATTACAGCAAAGGCCGATGAACCCGAGCTTACTATTTGCGAAGGACAGTTTGCATTGTGTGCAGCAAGTGCTTGTAAGCCAACCGGAGGCACAGTTGTCAACAGCCAAGGTGTAGAATATCCAGAAGTGATTTGCACATGTCCTATCTTAAAAGGTAAAAATATTGCTGACCTTAATGCAGGAAATATGCAAGGTTCGTGCGAGCCCACAGACGAAAATCATGTATGGAGTACATTTTGGCCACGGTTTGAATACCCAAGACAACAGAATGATTTTTCACACAATCCAAAAGACATGCGAGCAAGCATACAAGAATGTCCAGCAGAACTCAAGCAAGGATACAATGCATCAAACTGTTTTAGTTGGAACTGTGAAATCGACGCCAACGGCTTAGCTATTTGTTCCTGCCCAATGGGACAGTCACCTGAAGATACACCATTCTTAATTGAAACATTACCTGAAGAGTTTCCGCAACGTTGTTTTGAACATCCAGTGAGCTTACCGTTAGAGACTATTAAAAAACTTGAATTAGAATGAATAGTATTATTGACATAAATTTGCTTACTGAAAAATACGAGGCAAAAGATTACGCACTTGACTACAGCAAAGGCACACCTGTGCCGTGGATTGCATTTGACGATTTTTTACCTCAAGATTTACTAACAGCAGTACAAAACGAAATAGACGAAATACCGTTGCATATTTGGGATAGCTTTACACGCAACGGTAGTTACATGAGAGAATGTAACAACATGAAATTTAGTCCGTTGATACGTGAACTAGTAATGAATTTTAACAGTGGAGAATTTGTTCATTGGTTAGAAGGAATCACAGGATTAGAAAAACTAATTCCAGATCCGCATTTGATTGGTGCTGGATTGATGAGATGTGGCCCAGGTAATAGTCTTAAATTACATACTGACTTTAATTGGAACGAACAGTTACAATTGAATCGAAGTCTAAGCATGATTTTGTACGTCAGTCGAGAATGGGAGGATGAATGGGAAGGCGGACTTGAATTTTGGAGTTTTGATCGTAAAGAACTGTTACACAAAATTCATGCAAAACCCAATCGCTTGTTGTTATGGAACTATGATGAAAATCTTGTTCACGGACACCCTAATCCAATTGCATGTCCTGAGTCAGCCAGCCGCGACGGATTAAGATTGTTTTATTTTCATAGCAATGCAAAACCAACCACAACTCCGCATCGCAGTCTTTATTGGTTTGATGAATCCAGCGGCGAAGCATACGATCGTAGAGAGAACCGGTGACGGATTATTGTACTGATCAATTTTTATTAACTAGATACCCAAACGGTGCTGGCGGCAAATTTATACTAACAAGTCTATGTCAATTTGATGCTGTTGCACATTGGGATGCTGAAGTTGACCAAAAACAGCGTGAGTATTTGGATTGGTTTTCTTCAATTTGGCCCGATCAACTCAATCAATGGGTAACATTTGAACCAAACCAACCTTGGGAATTAAATTTTTATAGTCGACGTTGGTTTCGTAACAACAACCTTACATGCAAAGAATTTAATCAACACGTTGATCGTGATGCCAACAGTTATTTTCATCAACAATGGCAACAAAAACACATCATAACAGATCACTGGCACAAAACTACTGTGCCTGATTTTTTTCAAAAAGCTCGTTGGATTGAGTTATTACTGCCTTGTCAAGATCTCGAAACTTATAAAAAACTTGTGCGTAATAAACTATATCTTTGGCAAGAGGATTCTCAAACAGTAATCAGTACTATGGATCATCCTGATTATGCGTGGGATGAAAAAACAAGAAAAAATTCAATTGCATATCAAAATCAGTACGAACTTACAGACCATGACACATACGACGATTTCTTTTACAACTGGTTACTTGAGCAGCATTGGGTCAAGCCTTTTGTCAATCAAAAGCCCGATCCTCAAGCAATTGCTTCAATTGAACTAGGCCAATTGATTGATGTCGATGGATACATTGCATTAATGAAACAACTTTCTGACTACTTTGGAGAAAGCGGCCTAAATACAGATCAATTAAAACACATGCATACCATTTGGAAAGAAAAAAGTCAAATTGATGATTGAAGATATTTCACAATTTACCAATGATGGATACTGGTGGGAAGAAGCCGGGCTTGATCAATCTCCTTCAATGCTGATTAAAATGTATCACGAACACGATGGACACACACGCTGGCAAATGCCAGACATTGAAGCACTTGAGGGTTGGAAACAAGCTCGGAACATATTCTTGTTTGAATGTGAAGGTTGGGCAGATGTATCAAGACTTCGAGATCCGCGAGTACACTTGTTTCAATCCGGAAAACTTGATCACCCACGTTGGCACTTTTTTCCTTTTTGGATCGAGTATGTGCAACGGGCCGAAAAAGAAGTAAATTATCATCAACTGCTTGACTATACACAACAACGTGAATATTGGTTTGATGCACTACTAGGTGCACCACGCACTGCAAGGCGTTGGTTGTACAATCGAATAGTCAACAGCGAATATCGTGATCGTTTTATTCTAAACATGTATGGTCAAGAAGCTGTACACGGCACCGAACATTATAATGTTACAAACTGGTTGACCGGTCATGATTTAGATGACAGCTACAGCTATCGTACCGAAGTTGACGGATTACCACACGAAGTGAATATTGATAGTTTATTGCCTTATCGAATATACAATCAATCTTGGTTCAGTGTGATTAGCGAAACACACGACCATGCCAGTATTCCCATTATAACAGAAAAAACAGCCAAGTGTCTGTTGGGACGTAGACTTTTTATACATTTTGGAAACACTGGTATTATTGAACTGCTAAAGCAAGTGGGATTTAAAACATTTGATTGTGTGATTGATGAAAGCTATGACCAAGAACCTGATCCTGACCGACGACTAGAAATGGCTTGGCAACAGGTAGAACTAATTATGCAACAGGATCCAAAAGAAATAATCCAGAAATGTCAAAAAGTATTTGACCATAACCAGGATATTGTGTTAAACTACAATTATGATAGCTATATTATCAAAGAGTTGGCACGCCTAGATACAAATAACGGCAATCCACTGCCTTAACATCGGAGAAACAATTGAGTAAAGCAGAACAAATTAAAGCAAAATTAGAAGACGCTGGTATTAGATACTGGGCAGGCGACAACATTTCGGAAGTCCTACAAAAGGGCGACAAAGAAGCACTTATTGAAGATGCTACAGCGGCATTCGAAGGTGTGTTAGACGCACTTGTAATTGACCGACACAACGATCCTAATTCACAAGGCACAGCAAGACGTCTTGCTAAAATGTACTTTAATGAAATTATGGCAGGACGCTACGATACACGTCCTCCTGCAACAGCATTTCCAAATGATGGCAATGACCGCTATCCTGGTATGCTAGTTGTACGCAGCGAACTTAAATCAATGTGTTCACATCATCACCAGCCAGTAAACGGTGTAGCATACATTGGTATTATTGCTGCAGATAAACTAATTGGTTTGAGTAAGTACACACGTTTAGCACAGTGGTGTGCAAGGCGTGGTACGCTGCAAGAAGAACTTGCAATGGATATTGCACGTGAAATCTCTCAAGCAACAGACAGTGAGCATGTAGGTGTTTACATTCAAGCCACACACGGTTGCTGCGAAAACAGAGGCATTATGGCACATAGTTCACTTACACAAACAACTGTGCTAAAAGGTGCATTCGAAAAAGATACAGGCACAAAGAAAGAGTTCTTTGACAACATTAAACTACAACAGGAGTTTGCTTGCTGATGGTACAATCTTTACACCAAGCAGCACTTGACGGTATTGCTCCTTGGACTGATCAAGTCGATGGTTTATCAACTTTTCTTGTTACAGTTTTTCGAGACAAGTATCCAGTAACTCCTGGGCATCTGTTGTTTGTTCCCAAAGACAACACCCCAAATGCAATTGGTATTGCAATGAAGATGGCAGTTGACTACGGCGATCAACTAGTCAACAACAACGAATGTGACGGATACAATGTTGGGCTCAACAGCGGAGAAGCAGCCGGACAAACAGTAATGTATCCGCATGTGCATTTAATTCCTCGATTGACCGGAGACATGAAAGATCCTCGCGGGGGAGTAAGACATGTCATACCCGATCGTGGAAATTATAAAAAAGACAACGACCTTGATTGGGATAACTTGGCTGTTGGCATGGCAGGATAGTGGATTTAAAAGGAAATAATAAATTGGATTTAAAAATTAGTGTTTTGTTGCCAACAAGGGCAAGAACATATGCTTTATTTAAAAGTGTATCTACGTTGTTAGATCAAGCAGACGATCCTGCTAGTATTCAGTTTTTGTTTGCATTTGATGACGACGACGAAGTCAGTAGCCAATGGTGTGTTGAAAACGTAATACCTCGTATACGAGCAGCCGGTAGCAAATATAAAGTGTTGAGTTGGCCAAGAATGGGCTACGAAAAGTTAAATCAATATGTCAACGGTCTTGCAGCACATGCTGAAGGTAAATGGCTGGTATTTTGGAATGATGATGCAATAATGGATCATCCAGGCTGGGATCGAGATATAGCCGCAGTTGACGAATTTTGTATACAGGCATTTGATACTCATAACAAACACCCATATTCGATTTTTCCTATTGTGCCACGAGAATGGTATGAATGGCTAGGACATTTAAGCCAACATCAACTCAGCGATGCATACATCAGTCAAATTGCATGGATGATGGGCATTATGAAACGAACAGACATCAAAGTCACACATGATCGATTCGATCTCACCGGCAACAACAACGATGACATATATCAAAATCGTCCTATGCTAGAAGGTAACCCGAATAACCCTGTTGATTTTAACCATCCCACGTTTCGAATCAAACGCATCGAAGATGCAAACATATTGTCTGATCGGTTAGAAGAAATTGGATATGACATGACGCATTGGAAAGAAGTTCATGCCGGCAAAAGAGATCCGTGGAAAGAGATGTTAGAGTCTGATGTAAACAATCATATGCAGAGATTGAATTGATATGATAGATTATTATACTTTACATTGGAGCGATATTGTAGGGCAATGTGGAATGCTACTTCTGGTGGGCACATATTGGGGATTGCAAACAGATCGCTTAAATGCAAAAGGGTTTTTATACAGTTTTCTTAACCTAGTGGTAGCAATACTGCTGGGCATTAACTTGTATTTTAAACCGGTTATTGCAAACATCACATTAGAAATCTTTTGGGCCACCATGAGCATGTGGGGTCTGTACAAATGGCATAAGGCTAAACAATGAAAAAAGTATATCTATCATGGAACAATGTTCAACAACAAACTAACGAGCTATTACGACAAATGGCAATTGACTGTTGGCGACCCGACTATGTAGTCGGAATCAATCGAGGAGGACTAGTTCCTTGTAATCTAATTAGTCAATACCTAGATGTACCAATGTACACATTGGATGTACGACTACGTGATGGCGATAGCGGACCCGAAAGCAATCTTTGGATGGCAGAAGATGCATTTGGTTATAATTACCCCGAAGTATCAGGTGTAACCGGAGCACGATGGGATCTTAATCTACGTAAGAAAATTCTTATTGTAGATGACATCAACGATAGCGGTGCCACAATCAATTGGATCAAACAAGATTGGCAATCGAGCTGTTTGCCCGGTGAAGAAAGTGCCTGGAATACTGTATGGGGTAATACTGTTCGAGTGGCTGTGTTATTCCATAACGAATCTAGCGAATGTGAACTTGTGCCCAACTATTCAGCTGTTGAAATAAACAAATTTGAAGATCCGCAATGGATTGTGTTTCCGTGGGAAGATTGGTGGTCAAATACAAATTCAAATAAGGATACAGTATGAATTTAGGTATAATAGGTGTCGGTAAACTAGGGCTTGTATATGCGCTGGTATTTGAAAAGCAAGGACTCGATGTCTTTGCTAGCAGCTACAAACAAGAATATGTAAAAGAACTACAACAAAAAACAACCACAACAGTAGAACCTGGGGTTGCTGAACTATTAGCTGAATCAAAAAACATCACATTCACAATCGATAATCATCAAGTTATTGATCAGTGTGATATGATTTATGTGATGGTTGCTACACCATCTACACCTGAAGGTGACTACGATGTTACAGCTCTTGATGAGGTTGTTGACGACTTTCGAGTTCATCCCGGATCAGTTGCCGGAAAAACTCTTATTGTAGGCAGCACAGTAAATCCAGGTGATTGTGA
>Ga0075463_10000158_pt1 | contig 20357 bp, 15 predicted proteins | sample DEB08_DNA_14_FD_77579 | JGI IMG/M metagenome (GOLD analysis project Ga0075463, IMG submission 77579) | Aqueous microbial communities from the Delaware River and Bay under freshwater to marine salinity gradient to study organic matter... | ecosystem: Environmental > Aquatic > Marine > Coastal ...
TATTGAGTTAGATGCGGTCGGTGGCACATATCCAGCACAGGTCCCCCTCAGGAATACCACCGCGAATGCCACCACTTTTTCAGAAGTTGCCAATACTGGTACCACCGCCTATGTAAAACTCGCCAACGCTAACGCATCGACAGCAGATAACTTTTACAACGGATATGAGTTACACGTTGTGGCTGGAGATGGTGCAGGAGAGAGATTAGGTATCTCCGACTACGAAGGAGACACCAGAAGGGTAATTTTGGATGGAAACTTCTCCACGGTGCCCAACACCACAACCAGCAAATATGAGATCGTGCCCAAGGTAGTCATTTCTGGAGACGGTACTGGTGGACAGGCAGCCGCCGTCATGAATGGAGGAGTAGAAGGATTTGGATACATCTCTGACATCAATCTGCTTAATATTGGCAGAGATTACACCCATGCATCTGCCGAGGTGACCACCGTCAACCCAGGAGATGGTGCCACTCTAGATGTCCACCTGTCATCACCCAACGGTCATGGGTCGGACCCAGAGGCAGAACTTCTGGCAACCAAGCTGATGATGCTAGTCAGGATTGAGAAGGACAGCAGCGGCATCACTGGTAACAACAGAGATGGAGATCTCCCACTCCGCAACGACTACCATCAGTACGGCATTATCCGCAACCCAATCTATGCCACTGGTGATAGAGCAGGTGAAGTAGCGGGCATCGACTCTGGTTCTTTCACCGACATCATTATCGACGCACCCACTGGTGATGTGTTCGGATCTTCGGACCTCCTTCCAGGCGACTTTGTCGTGGGGTACACCAGCAAGAGTGCGGGTGAAGTACATAGATTCGCTAGAAGCACTGACACCAGAAGAGCGATCATCACCCTCAGAGACAACAAGAGTGCTTTTGCTGCTGGGGAACTTGTGGTCGGCACCTCTGCTACAGGAGAAGCAGGAACGGTATGGACCTCTTCTGGAAAGGGTTACGGTTACTATAAATACTCTGAGGACACTGTACCAGTTCTAACCAACGACACCTATCGCCTTACCACCAGAATGGTGATTGAGACTACTGGTGCCAACAGCGGTGAGACTTGGGAACCAACGTCCATCACTCTAGATCATGCATTGGTTGGGGCATCTGGTTCTTCGGCAGCAGTCGTGGAATTCGTACCCCACCCAGACTCGGTAACTGCAGACATCTACGTCACCAACGTAGTTAGACAAAATAGCGGTGCACCTGACTATGGGTTCACATTCGGAGAGCAGACCATCAACCTTTCAAAGGTGGCAAAGGTCAACGAAATTCATATCCCAGAGTTCGTTTACAACTCTGGAGACGTCTTATACATAAAGAATGCAGCCTCTATTGAAAGAAGCATCGAACAAGAAGAAGAATTCAAGATTACTCTTGATATCTGATCGGAGATTAAATGGCACTATCACACGATCCTGATACCACGAACAAAGACCCCTATTACGACGACTTCGATGCGTCTAAGGGTTACTATCGGGCTTTATTCAAGCCTGGTACTGCTGTTCAGGCGAGGGAATTGACCCAGATCCAGACTATTCTACAGAACCAGATTGAAAGCATCGGCACCCACATCTTCGAGAACGGTGCCGTCGTTGCTGGTGGTGGTATCGCTGAATCTAACGTAGCAGCCATGAGAGTTGATACCACTAGCTCCCTGTCTTCTGCCAACATGTCAACCATCGTAGGGAAGAGCGTTTCTAACGGAATCGTAAATGCGAAGATCCTGAAGAGCATCAGCGGTTCCACTCTTCCAGTGGATGCCAACCAGATCCTCGTATACCAGTACACCTCTAACGGTGTGTTTGCACCCGATGACGTTATCAGCACTACAGATACTTCTGGGATCACATTCTCTATCGCCTCTGCTGGCGGTTGTGCAGATGCAATCATCCCAAATGCAGCATTCGTGAGTGTAGATCAGGGCGTCTTCTACGTCGACGGATTCTTCGTCTACAACTCACCCCAGAACAACTCCCCATTCAGCATCAGCGGTGTTACCAACGCAGCAGGAGACTTCAGGTACAGAGATTTTGCTAACCCCACCGCATCGGTCGGGTTCAGGATCTCCAAGTCCACCATCGACAGCGAAGTGGACCCCACCCTGAAGGATCCTTCCAGCGGCTTCTACAACTACAACGCGCCTGGTGCCGATCGGTACAAGGTCGAACTTACTCTAGACCACATCCCCTTCAGCGGACAACTCGGTGACTCTTCTGGCCTCACCTTCGACACCAGCAGCTACTTCGAACTGCTTAGGATGGTCGGAGGGGTATCCACCAAGACGGTCAAATACACCGAATATGCAGAGATCGAAGAAACTCTCGCCCGCCGTACCTTCGACGAGAGTGGTAACTACACGGTCAACTCTCCCAAGATCAGAATCACTGATCATGGTGATGTGTTCACCCCCGCCGACACCACCAAGTTCGCAGTGGGAATCGAACCAAACAAGTCGTACGTAGGTGGATTCGAGGTCGACACTCAGAGCACCTTCTTCCTAGAAGTCGACAAGACAAGAGACACCGCAGTAGTACCAGATAAGAGCGAATTCCTGAACACCCCAGTAGGCAACTACGTCCTAATCGACAAGGCGAACTCTGGGTTCGGAATTGGGAATATTTCCAACTTCTCTGCCACCGACTCTCTGGATACCTTCCAGACCTATAACATCTATCAGGATGACAGCGGGTTCGGTCCCAATCACCCAACTGGTCAACCATTTGGCACCGCCAGAGTTAGAAGCATCACCAGAGATACGGACGGGATCAAGGCATCCTTGTTCGACATCAACCTATCTGGTGCCACGGCATTCAACAAGGCAGGATACCTAGTATCCTCAGCCTCGGTTACCTTGGGCGGTCATACTGGTTCGACTGGCGACTTCTACAAGATCTCAGCAGTCAACGGAATCACGGGTCCTCAAGATGCGGACCAGAAGTCCCTCATCTTCCCAGTCAAGAACCCAGGGCTAACCAGCGGACTCGGCATCGGACAGGACGCATCTTTCGTAGTGAGGGAGACTAGCAAACTCCACCTTGCGTCAGGTTCAAACGTTGCCACCATTTCTATGACAGATGGTAAGAGCCTTTTGGGTTCTGACGACGAAGAGTTTTTGGTGTTTCACTCTGCCACCTTCGATAATGACTCTCCCGTCGAACTCCTAGATGACGATGCTTATGATGCCACCGTGATCAACGCACTGCAGAAGAACTCCACCCTGAGGATTAGCGGTCTGACTGCTGGTCCTGTTGGCGGTTTGACCTTCTGTGTCAGCCATCCCGTCCTATATGATACCAACCTCTACACTGGTGGCGACTACCAGAGGACCCTCACTAGTACTACTGCCACCAAACTGACAGTGGTATCCACGACTGTGGTAAGCAGAGACGGTGTTCAGTGTGCTGAGTTTACACTAAATAACTCCCATGTATATAATGTCACTGGAATCGAGGATGCACCAACCTCTGGTGGTGTTAGTGACATTACTTCTAGTATTTCTGGTCTGGACTACCTAGACGACGGACAGAGAAGTTCTGGATATTTCATATCCAAGGTGTACGTCCCAACCGCCTCCCTTACTGCTCTCAATGGTGAATACAGAATCAACATCACATATAACTACTACGCACACACGGGTGTGGGACCAGTAACCATCAACAGTTACAGAAATGCTGGCATCGCATACGAGTCAATGCCATCATTCACCGACCCAGATTCTGGTATCAGGTTCGTGCTAAGAGACTGCGTTGACTTTAGACCAGTGCAGAATTCAATCGGTAACTTCACCAACTTCGGTATCCCATTCTACAAGAACACAGGACCCCTTAGTAAGGTTGGTTATCAGCACTTCCTGCCCAGAATCGATACCGTCACTCTCTGCTCCGACAGAAGTTACAGGGTCGTTAAGGGTGTGTCCTCGGTAGACCCCAAGGCACCGCTCACCACCAACGACGATATGGACCTATACCATATCAAGATGAAGCCTTACGTCTTCGACGTCAATACAGACATTACCACCAAGTACATCGAGAACAGACGATATACAATGCGTGATATCGGCGAGATCGAGAACTCGGTGGAAAATGTCGAAAGAGACAGATACCTTGAGGTCCTTCAGAGCGACGCAATCGCCAGAGGTGCAGCGGTATCTACCCAAATCATCGAGAACAGCACCATGGTGGACGATTTCTCTACTCATGCGTTCGCTGACGTCTCTAACAGGGACCACAACTGCTCGATGGATTACAAGGACAGAGGTCTCAGACCAGCATTCGAGGCAAGAGGGGTGGATCTCACCCAGAACACTTTGGGTACTGGACTTACCATGAGTCCAGACAGGGTGGTCACCTACGACTACTCCACCTCCAACACCTTCAGAGGTGCCACTGGTACTGGTACACTCGCAGTCAACCCATTCGGGATTACCGACTTCCTAGGATTCGTCAAGATCGAACCCAAGGCAGACTTCTTCTACGATACGTCTCAGAACCCCAACGTTCTCGTCAACGAATTCGGCGAGAACAACCAATACTTCATCACTACCAGATCGTGGGGGGCAGGCAAGTCTGCTGGATTCGGTGGAGAAGACGAGGAGTATCTAAGCCACTGGTTGGGTACTGATGATATCAAGGATGTAGCAGACACTGCTGATCCTTTCGCTAGAGATTATAAGAGTCCAGTCAAGGGTGCAAGGGCGAAGCTGCCTGATCGAATCCTAAGATCGGTCGGCGATAAGACTGTCGATGAAAGTGTCATCCCCTACATGAGATCAGTGGGTATCACGTTCGAAGCAACTGGTATGCTACCAGGATCTACGGTCTACGCATTCTTCGATTCAACCTCAGTCGGTCTGACCGCTGGTTACACCGTGAACTCTACTGGTGCCGTTAGTGGATACGTCTCGGTCCCAGCAACATTCCTAACTGGTGAGAAGACCTTCAGACTTACGGACTCCAATACGGACTCTGTGAATCTTGCCACCACTGCTGCCGATACCAAGTTCTTCGCACAGGGTCTGCAGAACAACAAGAATGTCACCATCATCAGTGATCTTCCATCAGAGAGCAGGAGACCATCGGTCAACAGTTCGTCCGTGGTAGAGTCCAGCTTCCTAGACAACCAGCAGGGTAACTTCAGTGCCATTCAGAACGGTCTGGATCCTCTCAGTCAAGAAATCATCGTCGAGGCAGGAACTTTCCCACAGGGTCTGTTCTTGGAGTCGATCGATCTGTTCTTCAAGGAGAAGGACGAGAATCTACCCGTCACCATCCAGATCAGACCAATGGTCAACGGGTCGCCCCACGAGTTCGTCTCGGTTCCACACAGCACCGTGACTGCCACCCCAGTAGGGAGTGCAGGACCAAACAGGTCTCTCAATACCAATTTCAAGTTCTCGTCACCAGTATACCTTCCAGTAGGCAACTGGGCAGTCTGCGTGTTCTCTAACAGTGAGAAGAACGTCCTCTACAAGTCAGAGGTCGGTCAACCATTCCTTCTCTCCGCCACTGGTCTACCCAACCCAGAATCCACCACCATCGACAATCTGTCCACTGGTGCCGCTGGTGTCAGGGTCGGCGGACTCTTCCTGCCCCTCAACAACGGAAGCAGGGTGAGAAGCACTAACCAGTCGCTGATGATGGACGTCAACCGATGCAGGTTCACAGGAGCCTCATCCACCAGTCCTCAGGATAGAAGAGTCCTCTTCGACTGCGACTTCGGTGGTGTGTCTGCTAGTGCTAACCAGTTGGTGATCGCCTCCAATGAGCAGTTGTTCACGAGCAGTTCTGCATTCCTCAGATACGACGTGTTCGACAACTCAGACACGAAAAACCCAATTGACTACATCGGGGTCACACCCAACAAGACACTCCAGCTATCTAAAAAGGTGAACAGAGTCAGCACAGACAGTGCGGTTCAGGTGCAGGTCCTGATGTCACAGACCAACTCCAACGACCTAAGTCCAGTGATCAACATGGACAGACTGGGTTTGATTTTTGCAGACAGGAAGATCGACGAGTTGGATAATCAGAGCATGCAGGTGGTTGGGGAACTGGCAAGGAACGGATCTGGACTCGGAACAAGAGCCAGGTACGTCTCTAAGAGATCCAACTTCGGCAACACTCCAGCTACTGACATGAGAGTGTTCCTAGACATCGATCCTAGAGAAGGACAGGTCAAGGTTCTAACTAAGGTCAACGCATCAGGTGATAACTTCGACGAAGAACCTTACATTGAACTGGCGATACAGGGAATCCAGACGGGTGGTCTCAAGACCTACACTTTCGCTCCTTCGGCGGACTCCTTGGGCAGTTTCACTTCATACGCAATCAAGATCGTACTGTTCGCTCCAGACGCTCCAGACGGAACACCAGACTCAGGGCTGCCTGTGGTCAAGAATCTCAGATCAATCGCCATCAGGTGATTTGGCAGCCTTTAGGAAAGGATAAATAAAGAACAATGGCATCAAGCACAAATCCACCTTCAGTTGAACAAGTGTCTAATCTGGTATTATCAGATACTTTCTACACTTGGTTCAACGTGTCTAACGACATTGTAAACAAGATCAACCCGATCGAGGTGTACAGCATTTCTGCTGATGCCAGAGACTACACCACTGTTGGTGCTGACGGCATCACCATTGATGATCTTGGTCAGGGCAACTACAGAATCGGTTACGTCATGCCCAGCAACATCACTGGTGGACACACGTTCCATCAGGATATCAATTTTGCTGCTGGTGCATCTGGTCCTATCGTAAACGCACTAAACGGTGTCACTGGAGAGACGACAGCAGTAACCACCATTTCGGGCAGATCTATTACATCCACCGTCGCTGGTGTCGCTAACGTTGAAGCCGTTGTGCTTGATATTAACGGCATTTCTGCCTCCACCGCTGGTAGTCTAACCCTCGATCTAAGCGGAATCGCCTCTACTGGGGGTCTGGGTACCGTTCTAACTGCCACTGGCGGTACTGGAACCTTCTCACACCAAACCCAGCTATTCTTTGGTAAACCAGAACCAGACCAGCTAGGAATCAGGATCAAGGGTGCCACCCATAGTGCTGCTGTGGTCATGGGTGGACCACTGGGTACCACCACAGATGCAGACTACAGACTCAGTGTTCTTGCTGGCAACTCTGGTGCTTTTGGTGCAATCTCCGTTGTGGGAGACGAAGGTCTAGCCCCTACCGTCATGCTAAGAAACAGCGGGTCCATCAACGGCGAAGACAAGTTAACTTTGATGTCTGGTGATGCTGGTAGTCCTGGCACCATCGAACTTAGGACTGGCTCTGGATTCACTGCTGGGCAGAAGAATCTTGCGATTGGCATCTCTCAGGATGGTGTTCAAATTGTAGGCAAGCTATATGACTCTAGTGGGGTCCCTGGTTCTGCTGGTCAGGTGTTGACCTCTACTGGATCGGGCACCAGTTGGTCCGCTTCGACACAAGTCGGTTATGGGGTCGGAGCCGTGGCAGTCAGGGCGGGGTCCTCCACCACCAATTTCTTCCGCACAACAGTTGACGGTACCAGCGGCTTGACTTTCAGCATGCCTTCGGCTGGTTCTTCCGCCGAGTTTTTTTATAGCACCGCTGATAGTTCCAATGGACCGATCATGGTGACACTTAGTGTTGACGGCGGCCCCAGCGAGAAGTACGGATTCACCGTTCAATATAAAGCATTGTCAGGAACTTATATCACCATTGGAGGTCTACAAAAGACTGGTGGAGCTGGCGGACTTGGATACGACCAGTCTTTATCGTGGCCTATGGTGCCTGGTACTAGCTTCATTGTCAACACCGACCTCGACGAGGGCGGCCTCAATGGTAGATCCAATCTGACAGTATTCACTTCTTCCTGATAGGGAACCAAAATGGCACAACCTAACTCAAGACAATCCCTAAAAGACTACGCTCTAAGAAGACTCGGTGCTCCCGTCATCGAGATCAACGTAGATGATGCGCAGGTTGAGGATGCTCTTGATGATGCTCTGCAGTTCTTTGCAGAATACCATTTCGATGGAGTAGAAGAGACTTTCATTAGTCATCAAGTCACACAGACCGATATTGACAACAAATATATCAACATGGACGCGATCGATGACAGAGTGGTCAGTGTAACCAACATTCTCAGCATTAATACGAACAACAGTAGCATGTTCGATCCCGAATACCAGATCGCTCTGAACGACTTCTTCGGATATTTTACCCCAGGCACATTGACTAATTACGCCATCACTAAGCAGCATATGTCCATGGTTCAGCAGATGTTGGATCCAGACAAGAATTTCAGATTCAGCAGAGTCACCAATAGGTTATACGGTGATTTTGATTGGGAAGAAGATCTGGAGGTAGGAGATTATGTGGTGATTCAGGCATATACTGCCTTGGATCCAAACACCTACCCAGAGATTTACAACGATCGCCTCCTGAAGAAGTATGTCACCGCCCTGATTAAAAGGATTTGGGGCAACAACCTATCTAAGTTCACTGGGATCCAGCTACCAGGCGGGATTCAGTTCGACGGACAAAGGATCCTGTCAGAAGCACAGGACGAGATCGACAAGATCGAAGATGAAGTGCAAGACAGATACGAACTACCCCCAGACTTTATGGTAGGATAACCCATGGCAATCAACCCGTACTTCAAGAATCAGAGGCAAGAGCAAGATGTTCTTGAAGATCTGGCCATTGAGACTATCAAGATCCATGGTCAGAACATGATCTATATGCCCAGAACGTTGACCAACGAGGATGCACTCTTCGGGGAAGATACCCAGAGTTTATTCAACAACGGTTACGAACTGGAAATGTACATCTCCTCTGTTGACGGGTTCGAGGGAGAGGGAGATATCATCTCCAAGTTTGGTCTTCAAATCAACGACACCGCCACATTCGTTCTCTCCAGAAAGCGATTTAGGCAGGCGGTCGGTGATTTTCAAGATGGCATCGACAAACCAAGAGAAGGCGATATGATCTATTTCCCTCTAACTAGAGGACTGTTCCAGATCACCTTCGTAGAGGACGAAAATCCGTTCCACCAGTTGGGCAGATTGTATACCTACGACCTTACGGTGGAACTGATCAAATACACCAAGGAGCAGTTCCTCACTGGTTGGCCTGACATTGACAACTTGGGTGCTGCTAGAGACAACCCAATGATCCAGTTCTCCATCTCTGGTCATACTGGGGAGTTCGTTGTCGGAGAGATTATCACCGATGCTGCTGGTACCACTGCAGAGGTTATTACTTGGAACACATCTGCTAACCTCATGGAAGCAGCAGGTAGAACCGCAGCGGCAGGAATGTCTGGCGGGATCACTGGTTCCAACAGTGGAGCATTCGGTACCATCGGCTCTACTGCTGGACTAGGAATCACCACAGAATCCATTAGCGATCCATTTGGTAGTAATTCGGAAATCCAGTTAGAAGGTAATGGATTTATCAACTTCAGCGACAAAGACCCGTTCTCGGAGGGTAACTTCTAATGTTTGAACGGTTCTATAATCAGGCTCTCAGAAAGATTACAGTGGGCTTCGGCACTCTGTTTAATAACGTGTATATGACACGCATGAATCTGGACGGGACCAAGGACTCCGAAATGAGAGTCCCTTTGGCATACGGACCCAAGACTAAATGGATTCGTATGCTTAATGAGAGAACGTCTGGTACACAGATGGAACTGCCCAGAATGTCGTTCGATATTGTGGGCATTGAATACGACCCCACCCGCAAGAAGAATTCTTTACAGAAGAGGATGGCAGTTGGACCGAACAACGAGACAGTGTATTCGAACTTCATGGAAGTTCCATACAATATCGAGTTCGAATTGTCCATCATGGTCCAATATGTAGAAGACGGGTTGAGTATTCTAGAGCAGATTTTACCATATTTCTCTCCACAATTTAATATCTCCATTAACTTTAATGAAACGAATCAAAACGTAGATATCCCTATCGTCTTGAACAGCACTTCTGTATTATCAGACTATGAAGGGCAAGTGGAGGGAATGAGAATCCTAACCATGGATCTTTCCTTTACTGCTAAGGCATCCCTGTTTGGTCCTCAGACCAGCAGTGGAACGATCCAGAGAGCACAAATCAACTTCTTCGAACCAGAGACGTTTACATTCGACGACTATGGTGTGGTGATAGGATGTTCTGGTGCTACGGGTGCTCTATCAGAAGTGCACGTTGGGGTTACTGGTCCCTCTGGTGCTTCCTCTGGTGTGGACACCTTCACTGATTACACCGTGGGAATTACGGTCTATGGTGCTACCAGTGCCCCGCCAGTTCAAGGAATCCAATTCGGTGAATTGAGCTTAGGAGAAGTCTACGGAGGTATCACCAACTTCGTAGGGGTAGAAATTTCAGGCGTTACTTATGAAGGCGTTTCATGGGAATGGGAAGGGGTTACCAGTGCTGGAATCCAATTCGGTGAATTGAGCTTAGGAGAAGTCTACGGAGGTATCACCAACTTCGTAGGGGTAGAAATTTCAGGCGTTACTTATGAAGGCGTTTCATGGGAATGGGAAGGGGTTACAGCATGACGAACGATAATATGGACCCAATCGCTGACGCATTGGGTGTTGAGTCTGGTAAGAAAGAAATCGAGAAGAAAGAGGTCGAACCAATCGAAGTTGGTAGCACGACCGAAGAAGACAGACAAAACGACTACAACATGGTTAGGAATAACCTCAAGGATATCATCGCCACCTCTACGGCTGCGATTGATGGTATCCTCAATGTCGCTTCTGAAGGTGAGAGTCCTAGGGCGTATGAAGTCGTCTCTCAGTTGATCAAGACGACCCTAGAGGCAAATGAGTCTCTGGTGGACCTACATAAAAAGGTCAAAGACATCGAGCACACAGAAGAAAAGCAACAGAAGGTTACCAACAACAACATGTTCGTTGGTTCTACTAAAGAATTATTGTCTATGATCAAAGACAACAGCAAGAAGACTGTTGAACTCATTGAAGGTGAAGTGATCGATGACAGAAGCGAAGAATCCTAAAGCATACCTCGGCAACGAGAATCTAAAAGCCGCGGGTGTAAAACAGGACTTCACAGAAGAGCAAGTCAAAGAATTCGTCAAGTGCTCTGAAGACCCACTATATTTCATCCAGAACTATGTCAAAATCGTCACACTAGACGATGGTCTTGTTCAATTCAAACCATGGGACTTCCAGCAGGATATGCTTCGGAAGATCCATGAGAACAGATTTATCGTCTGCAAGTTCCCCAGACAGACTGGCAAGAGTACCACCGTTATCTCTTATCTTCTGCATTATGCCCTATTCAATCCAGACGTCAGAGTGGCAATTCTCGCCAATAAGCAACAAACAGCGTATGAATTGCTTCATAGGCTGAAGATCGCTTATGAGCATCTACCCAACTGGTTGCAGCAAGGTGTAGAGGAGTGGAACAAGGGATCTATCGACCTAGAGAACGGGTCCAAAATCATCGCGTCTGCTACCTCCTCATCTGCAGTTCGTGGTGGATCTTTCAACATGATCTTCCTAGACGAATTCGCATATATCCCGTCCAACGTTGCGGAAGAGTTCTTCTCCTCTGTATATCCCACTATTTCGTCTGGTAAGAACACCAAGGTGTTGATCGTGTCGACCCCCAAGGGTTTGAACATGTTCTACAAGATCTGGGTAGATGCAGAAGAGGGCAGGAACCAGTATGTCCCGATTGAGGTGCATTGGAATCAGGTACCAGGCCGAGATGAAAAGTGGAAAGAGCAGACGATTGCGAACACCTCTGAGGACCAATTCAGGGTGGAGTTCGAATGTGACTTCGTAGGATCAGTGGCGACACTTATTAAACCTTCTAAGTTGAGATCTCTACCTTACAAAAGACCCATGCAGGTATCCCCAGACGGTCTGAAGATCTACGACATCCCTAAAGATGGTCACCAGTATGCGATGACGGTGGATGTGTCCAGAGGGCAAAGCATCGACTTCCATGCCTTCTCGGTGGTAGATATCACCAAGTCTCCCTACAGGGTGGTTGCCACCTTCAGAAACAATGTGATGCCTCCAGCGGTGTATCCCAATATCATCAACAGGATCGCCACCAGCTATAATGAAGCATGGTTAATGATCGAGACAAACGACATTGGTGGTCAGGTAATGGATGTGGTAAAGATGGAGTACGAGTATGAAAATATTATTTACACCTCCGATAAAGTGGGTAAGGGTCAGTGCATCACCGAAGGGTTCGGCAGATCCAAGGCTAAGCCTGGGGTGAGAACATCCGCCAAGGTGAAGAGCATCGGGTGCTCCGTCCTGAAGAATTTGATCGAGGAAGACAAACTGATTGTAGAGGACTTCGACACCATCTCCGAGTTGACCACCTTCGTCGCCAAGAAGAACTCCTATGCGGCTGATGATGGGCACCATGACGACATGGTTATGACCTTGGTTCTCTTCGCTTGGATGAGTCAAGAGAGTTATTTCAAAGAGATATGTGGGACAAACGTCACCCAGCAACTATATGATGCCAAGCAGAGGGAGATGGATGAGAATCTGGCACCCTTCGGGTTCATCACTGGGAATGTTACAGAAGAGGACGAGGGACCCCAATCGGAGGGTGGGGATGTCTGGTTCACCGACGAAGATGATATCAAAGATTTCTTCTGACTAAATATGGGTACGACAACAGAGACATCTGTATGCACGTAAAAGCTCAAGAAAACTATTCCTAGGAGAAATGATATGGCATTTCAAGTAAGCCCTGGTGTGGTAACGAAAGAGGTTGACCTCTCTTCTATCATCCCAGCAGTATCGACCACCGTTGCTGGGTATGCAGCACAATTTCAATGGGGACCAGCGGACCACCTTGTCACCGTGGACAGTGAGAACAACTTGGTCAGCCTATTTGGTGAACCCACAGACGACAACTACAAGGAATGGTTCCCAGCGGCTAACTTCCTAGGATATGGAAGCAATCTTCGCCTTGCCCGATACGTCGGAGACACCGCAAGAAACGCTGCGGGCCCAGGAGGGGTTTCTGGATCTGACTCCCTAATCAGAAACGAAACCCTGATCGATTCCGCTCTTACCGCTTTCTCTGCAGGACAGACAGGTCACTTCCACGCAAGATACCCTGGTAACAGAGGTAACAGCCTAAAGGTGGTCTGGCATGACGGCGGAAACGGGTCAGGGTACTCCGCTAGTAACTACAACCTATGGCAGTATGCCAACCAGTTCGATGTGAACATGCCCTTCACCACTGGTTGGGCGGCGGGTGTAGATGGAGAAGGTGTGAACGACGGCGTGAACATCGCAGTCATCGACGAAGATGGTCTGTTCTCTGGTGTCAAGGGAACTGTACTAGAAACCTTCGATGCAGTATCAAAGGCTTCTAACGCACTCAACTCCGACGGCACCAACAACTTCTACCGTACGGTCATCAACGAGTCTTCCAGATACATTTATGCTACCGCTCACCCAGAAGGAGGCACCTATGGACAGGGTACAACTGGTGAGGCTGGTAACCTAACTTGGGGATCAGTGGTCTCAGCAGCAGGAGGATCTTTCGACAGACTCAATGCTGCCAGTGGTAACACTGCTGGTTACGCGGTATCGCTAGCAGGTGGTACTGGTGAGTTCGGTAGCACCATCCCAGCGACTGGTTCGTCTCAGGGTTGGGGACTTCTCAGTGACACCGATGCCGAAGACATTTCAATCATCATCGGTGGTCCAGCAAATTCCACCCAGGCTGGTGGTATCGTTGACATTGCAGATGCCCGTAAGGACTGCGTTGCGTTCCTTTCCCCAGAAGAAACAGACTGCATTTCCAATGGTGTCCCCCTAACACAGGCTGCCGCAGAATCAGCAGTTCTGGACTATAGAAACACCCAGCTCAACAAGAGCAGTTCTTATGCATTCCTCGACTCTGGTTGGAAGTACCAGTACGATCGATATTCAGACTCATACCGATGGGTCCCACTAAACGGTGATGTCGCTGGTATTGCAGTAAGATCGGACGAGAATTCTGAGACTTGGTTCTCACCAGCAGGTTTTAATCGTGGTCAGGTACGTGGTGTGGTTAAACTAGCATTCAACCCATCCAAGGCCAACCGCGATAACCTCTACAAGGATCAGGTTAACCCAGTGGTGTCCTTCCCAGGCGAGGGTACAGTCCTCTTCGGAGACAAGACCCTGCTCGCTAAGCCTTCTGCATTCGATAGACTGAACGTGCGACGTTTGTTCATCGTGCTTGAGAAGGCAATTGCTACCGCTGCTAAGTACCAGTTGTTTGAGCAGAACGACACCTTTACTCGATCCCACTTCAAGACCATGGTCGAACCCTTCCTAAGGGACGTCAAGGCCCGTCGCGGGATCACTGAATTCAAGGTAGTTTGTGATAGTAGCAACAACACATCGGCGGTTATCGACCGCAACGAGTTCGTTGCTGACATCTTCATTAAACCCACCAAGTCAATTAACTTCATCACCCTCAGTTTCGTCGCCACCTCACAGGGTGTAGACTTCTCTGAAATCGGATCCTGATAGGAGAAATCAATGAATATCGATAAGTTTAAGACAGCACTATCAAAGGGCGGCGTCCGATCCAACCTGTTCAGAGTTCAGGGTGACATCGGCTCTACCTCCCTCCCAACCAAGGTCGGTTATCTTTGCCGTGCTGCTGCAATGCCCGCCACCACCATTGAACCAATCGAGGTTCCTTACCGTGGCAGACAGCTAAAGATCCCTGGAGACAGGACCTATGCAGAATGGACCCTCACCTTCATGTCTGACGGTGATATGGAACTCCGCAATGCATTCGAGAAGTGGATGGACGACATCAACAAGACGGTAGACAACGTTGCTACCGCAGATCTCAACCTCACTGGTACACTCTTCCCAGAGTGGAACGTGGAGCAGCTCGACAGGACTGGTAAACCAATCAAGTCCTATAAGTTCCTCCACTGCTGGCCTTCCGAGGTTGCTCAGATCGAACTAAGTTCTGAGGATACCGATCTCCAGACCTTTGATGTCACCCTGCAGTACACCTACTTCTTGTCTCAGACCACCGATGAATCGGTCGGGCTTGGCATCGCCGCCGCGCCTGGTGATACCGATAACTGATATCCTGTGAGTAAACCTAAATAATGGTACCTCACTTTACAGGAGCATTATATAATGGCACTTGAGTTTTTCGGATTTTCCTTGGGAAGATCCAACAAAAAAGATGAAGAGGAGAAGAGAAATAATCTCCCATCCTTTGTCGAACCCAACGACGAGGAAGGTGCTTCTATAGTAGATGCATCCGCCTCCGCTGGTGGTTATTTTGGTGCATATATTGATTTTAATAGCGAAGTCAAGACCGAAGTAGAGTTCATCAATCGATATCGTGAAATGGTCCTCCACCCAGAGGTAGAATCTGCGGTGGAGGATATCTGTAACGAGACTATTGTTTATGATGAAGAAAATCAGACCGTGGAGCTCGATCTAGAGCAGGTGAAAGATCTGTCTGATAATATCAAAAACAAGATCCAAGACGAGTTCGATTACCTATATCACCTCTTGACTTTCTCCACCAAAGGATATGAAATCTTTAGGAGATGGTATGTGGACGGTCGCATTTTCTACCACATGGTCGTTGATCCTAAGAATCCCAAAAAGGGCATTCAAGATGTTAGATTCGTTGACCCCACCAAGATCAAGAAGGTCATCGAACTAGAGAAGGATTCAACTAGGGTAGATCGTACTGGTGCAGTTGCAGACACAATCAAAAAGGCTGAAGAATACTACCTCTATAGAGAAGATCAGGACATTCCAGAAGCAGTACGCATTGCACCTGAGGCAGTATGCTATGTTACTTCTGGTCTTTACGATGCTTCCAATAAGAAGGTCATTTCTTACCTCCACAAGGCGATCAAACCCCTCAACCAGTTGCGTATGATCGAGGATGCCTCGGTAATTTACCGCATCTCGCGTGCACCAGAACGACGTGTATTCTACATCGACGTTGGTTCGCTTCCTAAGACAAAGGCGGAACAATACGTCAAGACCATCATGAACAAGTACCGCAATAAGCTGGTCTATGATGCATCTACAGGTGCTATCAAGGACGATAAGCGGCACATGAGCATGCTTGAAGACTATTGGTTGCCTCGAAGAGAAGGTGGTAAGGGTACAGAGATCTCTACCCTAGACGGCGGTCAGAACCTAGGCGAGATGGAAGACGTAATTTACTTCCAGAGCAAGTTGTACGACGCATTGAACATCCCTCGGACCAGAATGCAGACAGACGACAGATTCGGTGTCGGTCGAGCATCAGAGATTTCCAGAGATGAAGTCAAGTTCATGAAGTACATTGACAGACTACGCATCAAGTTCAACGACTTGTTCCTCACCATGCTCAAGACCCAGTGTCTCTGCAAAGGCATCATGACTTCGGACGAGTGGGAGAACATCTCCAGCTACATTAGATTCGAGTATTGCAAAGATAACCACTTCTCCGAACTGAAGGATTTTGAGGTTCTAGCAGAGAGAACCAGAGCACTGAACGATGTTGATGAGTACATCGGCAAATACTTTAGTGTCGAATGGGTCAGAAAGAATCTACTAAGGCAGTCTGAAGAAGACATCAAGGAGATGGACAGACAGATCGCCAAGGAAAGAGAAGAAGGAATCATCTCAGACGAAGCAGAGTTTTGAGAAAGGCACTATAATGGCAAGCGACCGAGCATATGAAATCCTGAGGAAAATCTCTAAAAGCCTGGAAACCAAAGGTCCAGGCTCTATGGATATCGATGCTATCAGCGATATCGTTGAAGGTTTCGAATTAGAGGCCGATTTATTGCTGAAGAGAGATCATGCTCTCAACGAAGAAGGCGAAGAGGCACCCAGCCCTGGAGAAGTCCAAGGTACCATTGAAGATCCAACACTAGATCCAGGTCTAGAAAAAGAATATTTCCTCAAGACGGTCGATGCAGGCGATCATGTCATCACTCTAAAAACTATCGGCATTGGCAAGAACAAACCCGTGTCTGTCTACATCGACGGATACCGATGGGAAATGTTCCCAGGCCCCATCAAAGCAGAATCAGAAACCCAAGCATTCATCAAGTCCAAGCACTTCGATAAGTGGCTGGCGAAGTTCGATGCTCCTGAACCTGCTCCTGAGGAGGCCCCCACCGATGAGACAGACTCAACCCCACCGCCCGATACCAAAGACGGCGAAACCGAGGGACCCGAATCGGGCGATGGCAAGAAGGATGACGATGACGGCTCCTCAGACACCGAAGAAAAATAAATAGAAAGATCGGACATCTCAAAACTAACACCGAAAGGTAATTATATGAACCTTCAAGACAGATTCTATGGCTCACAGATTAGAGGTGTGGGCAAAAAGTTTATCACCGCTGTATCTGACGAGAACCTCCTCGAGGCTAAGGAGGCTGTGGAAACTGGTCTTTTTGGTAAGGCAGGAGAAGTTCTCTCAGAAGAAGCATCCCTTCAGACCATCGCAAACCGCATCATTTCTGGTGACGTGGCAGGCAGACTAGAAGAGTCTTCCAAGAAGTCCACCAAGAAAGAGGGTTGGAGCGAAGACGAAGAAGAGGAAGAGTACGAAGTCCTCAATCTCGAATCCGAGGAAGAGGAAGAGGTAGAGGAAGACTCTGACGAGGAAGACTCCAAGGAAGAAGTCAAAGAAAACTTCGACCCAAAGTCGATGATGCAAATGTTCCAGATGATGATGGCGATGGCTATGATGGGTAATCAAGGTCAGCAGGGTTTTGGCGGTCTAAAACCAGAACACGCTCGAGCACTAGGCAAAGTGGGTGGAATGAACCCAGGTAGCTTTGCTGGTCCCGCAGGTCGTCCTGGTGGCGGCAACGGCATGGGCATGGGAGGCGGACGACGATGAACCTACAGCAAAGATTTTATGCACAACGTATCCAGAACCTCCAAGAGGCCAAGGATTCCCCAGAGCAGAAGGCATACAAGGAATTGTTTGCTAAGATGCTCGACAAGTACGATGCCGACTCTCCCAACGACATCCCCAAGGAGAAGAGAGACGATTTCTTCAACGAAGTCGAGGCAGCATGGAAGAAAGATCCTGCCAACGACTCTGAGGGTGAAGGCGAAGAAGAGGAAGAAATGGAAGAAGGTCTGAAAGAGGCCACCGATGGCGGCGGTCCAGGCGGCGGAGGCAAAGGCGGTCATGGCACCCCTCCCCCAAGTGTAGTTGATGCCGCTGGTCAGGGTCCTCTCACCATGAACGGCATGCTTGCCGCTTTCGGTTCTCGTGACCTTAGATACGACTTCAATGGAGACGGAGTTGTCGACGGTGAGGATCTAGGAATTTTCCTCGCTAAGTTCGGCGGCTGATAAGGAAAGAAAAAATGCTTCTAATTACCGAGACAGTTCAAGACAATATCAAACTGCTAAAAGAGTCTGCCGACGATGGATCCCAGAAGTATTCCATCGAAGGCATCTTTATGCAGGCAGATAAGCAGAACAAGAACGGAAGAGTCTACCCTTCTAAAACTCTGCTAAAAGAAGCGAAGAGGTATGAAAAAGAGTACGTCAAGAAGAATCGTGCTCTTGGTGAGTTGGGTCATCCCGAAGGTCCAACCGTCAATCTAGATAGAGTATCTCACGTCATTAAGGAACTATGGAACGAAGGCACCGACATTTATGGACGTGCCCGAATTCTTGACACTCCAATGGGTGAGATTGTAAAGGGACTCCTTAACGATGGTGTTTCGATCGGTGTGTCCACTAGGGGCATGGGGTCGATCAAGAAGAACAAAGAAGACGTAAACGAAGTTCAAGACGACTTCCTACTCGCTGCGGTCGATATCGTTTCCGATCCGTCAGCACCAGATGCTTTCGTTAATGGAATCATGGAAGGCAAAGAATGGGTTTGGGACAATGGCATTATCAAATGTCGCGATATTGAAACTCATGTAAAACTCATTGAAAACGCCAGTAACAAGATGGAGCGAGAGGAAAGGATCCTCTCAGCATTCAACAGCCTGTTAAATGGCTAATTTTTATACATAAGATATCCGACTTTCAAGGAGATACGGAAATGCCAACTTCTAAGAACAAGATCTCAGAGGATCTCAAGAAAGCACTTGAGGCCGCGAGAGAAGCCGATGAAAAGACTTTCAAGTTCAAGGGCAAGACTTATGCCGTTGAAGACTTCCCCATGGATGATGAGGAAGAGGAAATGGAAGAGTCCAAATCCGAGACCAAGGCTAAAGATGCCGACGTGAAGGAAATGGACGACGAAGAAGAAGAAGAACACGACGAAGAGGAAGAGGAGGAAGAGGTCAAAGAGTCACGCACTCTAGACGTCGTAGATTCCATCATCCTCGACGTTGAGTCAGAAGTATCTGCCAGCGTTACCGAAGATGTCGATGCCCTTTTCAACGGTGAAGAACTCACCGAGGAATTCAAGGGTAAGGCCACTACCATCTTCGAAGCGGCAGTCAGCACTCGTGTCTCCGAGATCGCCGAACGACTTCAGGAAGAGGCCAACGAAAAGGTCGCTGCCGTAGTCGCTGAGGAAACCTCCAAGATGGCAGATCAGGTTGACGAGTACCTCACTTACGTTGCAGAACAGTGGGTTGCCGAGAACCAGGTCGCCATCGACAAGGGTGTCCGAACTGACATCTGCGAATCTTTCATGTCTGGTCTAAAGACTCTCTTCGAAGCACATCACATCGATATGCCACAGGAGAAGTTCGACGTCATGCAGGAGCAGCAACAGCAGATCGCTGCACTTCAGGCACAGCTTAACGAAAGCCTAGCCTCTAACGCAGCAGTCGCCGCCCAGGCACGTGCTTCAGAGCAGCTCGCCGAGTGCAACGCAGCACTCACTGATGCCTGCAATGATCTCACCGACACCGAAGCAGAGAAGCTTCAGAAGCTTGCTGAAGGTATTGATTTCGAAGATACCAATCAGTTCATCGAGAAGCTCGCCGTCCTCAAGGAGTCTTATTTTGGTTCGGGTCGCAAGACCTCCAAGAGAGTCCTAGATGAGGAAGACGTTTCGCTTCCTGCAGACGCAGACAACACAGTTTATACCTCACCCAACGTCGAACAGTACGTTAATTTCATTAGCAGCAGAGCAACCTCCTGACAGAGGCGGCTATTTTTACATCCAAAAGGAGGCCATAAAATGGCAAACTCAGAGTTTACAGACCCAACGGACCTCACCGAGGCCATCAAGACAAAGTGGAAGCCTGTCCTTGAGCACAAGGATTGCGAACCCATTGCAGACCCCTATAAGAGAAACGTCACCGCGATTCTCCTCGAGAACCAAGAGCAGGCTATGATTGCTGAGGCGGCTCCCGCCAACGCAATTGGCGGT